>JGI24721J44947_10005264_pt1 | contig 17751 bp, 16 predicted proteins | sample YelNatPaOPGAMG01_FD_44947 | JGI IMG/M metagenome (IMG submission 44947)
TGTTGCAATCAGGTGTCAGTCCTGTTGAAAACCTGAGATCAAATATAACAGCACCAGGAACAATAGGTATCTTTATTCCCCTTATATCTGTGCCTTTATCATGTTCCTTTAACCATCTCATTACACCACAACATGCATCAAGTCCAAACGCACTCCCACCTGCAAGGGTAATGGCATCTATTCTTGATACTGTGTGAGTAGCCTCCAGTGAATCTATCTGTCGTGTACTTGTTGCACCCCCGTATTTATATACACCAGCTACAGCGCCACCTTCAAAATAGATAACACTTACACCAGTTCTATTAGCCCTATCAGTATACTCACCCACAAAAACATTTTCTGGTAGCTCTATTGATGAAGGCATATTCTATCTTTCGGGTTCATCTTTCTTTATAGGTATCTGTCCTTCTTCTAAAAGAAGGAGCATATGCTCAACAAGTGATGGATCAAATTGAGTGCCACTATTATTTTTCAGTTCAGCTATTACCTGCTCCTTTGTCAAGGCTTTCTATATGGCCTTTCTGATGTCATAACATCAAAGCTATCACATATAGCCAATATCCTTGCACCAAGTGGAATATTCTCACCAGAAATGCCTTCCGGGTAGCCCTTACCATCGTAGCGCTCATGATGATATAAAATGAGCGGTATTATATCTGAAAGAAAGGACATAGGTTTTAATATATTAGCACCTATTACCGGATGCGATTTGAATTCTTCAAGTTCTTTTTGTGTAAGTGCTTCCTTTTTTGTTAATGAATCATACCTTATGGCTATTTTACCTATGTCGTGTAACCTACCAGCCTGTGTTATCTTTGAAACCTCTTTTGGATCAAGGTGCATATGTTCAGCGAGCATATGCGCATACACTGCAACCCTTTCTGAATGTCCCTTAGTATATGGCTCTTTTGCCTCAAGTGCCTTAACAAGGGACTCAATGGACTCTATAATAGCAATCTGAAGCCTTCATCAGAACGTTTTACCTCAAGTAATGTTGTTATCCTTTCTGCAAAAATAGACGCAAGTTTTCTGGAGGCATCTGTAAAAGGTATCTCTTTTTTTATCCTGAATGCACAAAAAGCCCCATAAAACCTTGTCAAAAAACCTATAGCAACTGAAAGAGATCTAATTTCTATCCCTGTGGAATTTGCCTTTTTTATAGCATCTATTTGATTCCCATTCAGTAATAGATACCGTCCCTTTTGTAAAAGATCAAAAAGCTTTTCTTTATCAAAATTAGCCTCAAGCTCGTCCACCAGTATGTTCATAGAAGATTTCATCAGTCTTGTTATTTTGGGAGAAGATATGGTTTCTTTTAACGAGATCATAACAATATCCGCATCAAGTTCTATCATCGCCTTTTCAAGTATCAATTCTATTACAGTTCTTACATTGTTGTTCAGTACCATTGCCTCACTGATCTGATAAAGGGATAAAGCCTCTTTTAACTGGATGTTCTCCTCTTCTAATCTCCGTCTCTGTATAGCCTTTCTCACGATTAATCCCAGTTCTTCAAGCTTAAAAGGCTTAAGTATATAATCAATTGCGCCAAGCTTTAGTGCCATTATAGCGGTCTCAACGGTCCCAAAGCCTGTTAGTATAATAAATTTGTGATTAAGCCCTTCAGCGTTTGCCTTCTCAAGTAACTCTATTCCATTCATTCCGGGCATCTCAAGGTCTGTCAGAACAATATCATAATAAGACCTTTTTAAATATTCGTATGCGTCGGTTCCGTCTTTAGCAGTATCAACCTTATATCCTTCAAGGGAAAGGTATTCAGCTAAAAGCTCTCTTATAGAGCTTTCATCATCAACAACAAGTATATGTACATCTTTTATGTCAAATTGGTTTATCTCCGCCATGTGTGTGCTTTACTGGAAGGATTATAGTAAATATTGTGCCCTTATTCAACTCACTCTTTACCATAAGTCTACCATTGTGTTCTTCAATTGCGTTCATTACTATAACCATGCCAAGGCCGGTTCCTTTACCAGGCGGTTTGGTTGTAAAGAAGGGAGTAAAGATCTTTTTAAGCTCGGCATCTGGTATACCAATACCTTGGTCCTGCACTTCTATTTCTATATTGTTTTTGTCGAATAAGCGTGTGGAAATAACAATGTTTCCTTTTTTATTTTCCATAGCATCCCTTGCATTGGATATTAAGTTTACCAGCATTTGTTCTATTGCCTCAGAAATACCTTCAATATCTGGTAATCTATCGTCCAATTTTTTTATAAGCTGAATATCAGCTCTTTTTAGCTCATACTCCCATAGCGAGGTAACCGAGTTAATGATCTCGTTAACATTTATCAATTTGAATTCTGTTTTTGTAAGTCTCACAGAAGACATAAGTTTCTTTACGGACTCATCAAGTTTGTTCACGCTTAGCTTAATCTTCTCTATCCGATCTTTACCTGCCTTAACACCACTGTTTTCTAATTCCCTTGTTAACAATTCAACCTGACCAGCAATTACAGAGATGGGGCTACTTAGCTGGTGTGTAATACTCGCTATAACCTGCCCCATATTTGCCAGTTTATCCGTATGATACAGGATGCTTTTCATCTCTTCTAACTTATGTTTGGAAAGCTCAAGGTCTTTTGTAAAATCTTCAAGCCTTGAATACGATGACTGGAGTTCACCAAGAAGTGAGTTCATCTCCTGATAATGTTTTTCTATCTCTTCTTTTTGTCTAAGGGTTTCTGTATACAGGCGATTATTTACAATGCCGCTACCCAGCTGTGACGCAAAACTTTCAAGTAGCTTTATTTGATCTTCATCTATGTTCATTAATCTTGATTCTAACTCAATAGCACCTATAACATCTCCAAATGCAATGATCGGAACTATTATAAATGTCTTTGTACCTGTTGTTTGCTGTACCTTTATTGCAATTGATTCTGTAACAGGGGGTAAGGCATCTATAAGCAGGTCCCATTCTGCATGGGTTATCATCGTATCCCTTTCTTTTACTGCCTTTACAACAATGTTGGCTTCACTGTGCATGGGTACACGAAGCTCTTCAAGTTTGAATCCAAGTAATGCGTTTATAGATTCTGTATTGGACTTAGGAGAATACTCCATCAAATGAAGCTCTGTTCTTTCTTTGTTCAATAAAATTATTGAATTATAACGATACCCGAGTATGTCGTTAATAATATCTGTCATTTCCCTTAAAAATTTATTGATGGGTTCAAGTTTTTTGAACCTTTCCATAGTGTTTAATAGAAATGTGATTTGTTTTTTTTCAGAAAATGCCCTTTTTACAGCAGAATTTAAGTTAGTGTTTACGAACATAACTATTAATGTAATCAAGGCAAATATAACTATATTTATAACAAAAAAATTTGTTTCATCTATTTTGGCGTGGTTGATAATTTGGGTAATATTGCTATTTATAAATACAAAACTGCCATATCTTAATAAAGAGTTGAAGTGGGATGATATAATATAGACTATGGCATCAACAGATAAAAAAGCGAAGGTAAGTATTGCATTACCTAACAAACCAACTCCGAATATCTGCAGTAAGAAAAGAATAAAAAATGGACTTTGATACCCGCCTGTAAGAAATACTGCAATTCCACTCATTACTGTATCAATTGTTGCCATGAATATACCGAGCCCTAATTTTAAATCCGGGAGCTTATAATAAAGGTAATGACACAATATATTGAGAAAAATCGCAATGATAGAAATGCTCAAGAAATACTTATAAATCGCAGTTTGACTTCCAAAGAAAAACAATACCAAAAATATTGCAACAGGATAAGAAAGATAGCGAGCCTTTATTGCCCACAGCGTTAATCTATCTTCATAGACATCGCCCTCTATTTTTAAAGAGGATAATCTTATCATTGCTAATATCTACATAATTAACCTTAAAAATGCAATAGAAAAGTTCGTTTATCTGCTCACTGCGTAAGCTTTTCTTTTAATTGTATGTTTGTNTATACCACAAACGCAAAAACAAAAATCGCATCACCACACAAATAATTTTAAAATTTAAAAGATAATTTTCAAAGAGAAGTGATGGGAAGATCCCATCACTTTGGTATGACTACTTTGCTACTGTACTTTTAAGCAGGCTTCCTGGCCTAAATTTAGGTACTCTTTTGGCAGGTATCTTCATCTTATCGCCAGTTTTAGGGTTTCTACCTTCCCTTGCTGCCCTTTTCGTCACATAAAATGTACCAAAACCTGGCAAGGTCAACTTATCGCCTTTTTTTAATAATGCCATTACCTGTTTGATAAAAGCGTTAAGAGCTAATTCTGCCCTTGCCTTTGAAATTTCAGCCTCATCAGCTATTTTTTTTACCAGATCCGCTTTGGTCATATACCCTCCTTTTATTATTTATACTTGCTTTCTTANCAAATCATATTAACATGTCAAGAAGATTTTAAGTATACAAGATTACTGATTATCTTATAAGCAAGTTTAGCAGCAAGAAAATCTGTTACAATAGAATAAGGTTGTGGGGATAGCTCTACTATATCACATCCTATTATAGTTTTGCTCTGTATAGAAAGCTTAATTAGGTCAATTACATCATACCACATAAGCCCCCCTGGCTCCGGTGTGCCGACAGCAGGGGCTATAGATGGATCAAAACCATCAAGGTCTATAGTTAAATATATGTTATCACGGAGTGATGAAACAACCTGTTCTTTCCATTGTTTATTTTTTTGTATATCGTGCATATAAAATGTTCGGATGTTCTTTCTTTTTACTAAATTATACTCTTCTTTTGACTGACTTCTCACCCCTACCTGAACAATATCAGCTACCTCCATTACGCGAGCCATGACAGAAGCATGACTGTATATTGTACCTTCATACTCATCTCTAAGATCAGAGTGTGCGTCTATATGTAACACTGATATATGAGAAAATTGTTCCTTATAAGCCTTTATTATAGGATATGTTATTGAATGTTCACCACCAAACGATACAACAAATTTATCTTTAATAGGCAGTCTTTTTACTGTTTGATAAATCTTTTCTATAGACGGTTCTATGAGTTTTGTCTCAAACTCTATTGGCTTTAGTGTATGTATACCCTGTAAATAAGCCTCTATGCCAAGTTCTTCATCAAACAATTCAACATAATTTGATGCCTTTATAATAGCCTCAGGTCCGTTTCTTGTACCTGTTCCATAAGATGTTGTTTGTTCATAAGGTACTGGAAGGATTAAGACCTTTGCTTCTTCAATACTTGTTGTAAAACCAAGAAAGCTATTCCTGTCCGCTACAGGTTTATTCATATTTGCTATTAGCCTTACGGCAAAAGAACAGCAGCAGCAAGAACAGTGGTCCAATAACCATCTTTATCAACNGTTGCTGATTGAGTTATATTCCGTGTAGTAACTACATGTCCTTTTATTGTCCACAATTCTTTTTGTTCATCCCAGCTTTTAGTTGGATCAAATTCAACACCAAGCGTTGTAGCAAGCATATAGGCTGCAAGGTCTTCAGCATAGTCACCTGCAATTTTTTCTGTTTGTCCGAAACTGTGATGTTCAGAAAGGTATCCGTGGATTGTTTCATCNTTTGGGTTCGCAAGCCCTATTGAGGCAGCAATAAGCCTATGGGGCTCATTGGAAGCATTTTCTGATAACACACAAAATACGATNTGTCCCTGTTGTAAATATTGTAAACCTTGTTCAAGTGTTATAATCTTGCATCTTGGCGGTATAATACTGCTTACCTTTACAAGGTTATACTCTGCTATCTTTGCATCTCTTAGTGCCATCTCAAAACTTGTTAGCTTCTCTGTATGCCTTCCCATTCCCTTTGTTAAAAAAAGCTTTGAAGGTACAAACATGCTTCCTCCTTAACATAAATACTTTACGCTTATGTACCATAGAAACCCTAATGTCAACAATTTAATTTGATCCAGAAAAGTTGCATCTTTTTTATACATTATCACTAATAATATTTTTTTATTTTAACTGTACAGTAGCTAATTCTGTTTTAAACATCTAACACACCTATTTCTTGCCACCAACAACGATCTGCGGAATTCTTAGCGTTGGTTGACCATCTGCAACTGGCACACCTTGATTATCCTTTCCGCATGTGCCAATGCCGTAGCCCATGTCATTCCCCACCCTATCAATTTCCCTTAGTACAGTAGGACCATTACCAAGTAATGTTACACCTTCTACNGGTGGACCTATCCTACCATGCTCTATAGTGTGACCTTCTGTTATCTCAAATATAAAATCTCCGGTTGCTGTGTTAACCTCTCCTCCNCCCATCTTCAAAACTAATAATCCCTCATCCACCTCTGCTATAATAGAAGAGGGATCATCCTTACCACTTAGAATAAGTGTATTCGTCATTCTTGGTATTGGTGGGTATCTAAATGACTCCCTCCTTCCATTACCAGTTGGTGTCATACCGTGTTCCTGTGCATATTTAAGATCAAACAGGTAATTTTTTAATATACCATTCTCTATAACAATATTCTGTTTAGCCTCTGTACCTTCATCATCATAATGGAATGAACCCCTCATACCAGGCATAGTTGGATCATCTACGACGCAGATAAGAGGCGATGCAACTTGCTGATTCAACTTTCCAGCGTAGACTGAAAGTCCTTTGTAAACATGATCAGCCTCAAGTCCATGTCCTACAGCTTCATGTATCATCGTACCGCCGGCTTCACTTGATAAAACAACCGTCATCTTACCGCCCTTTATTGATATGCTATTGCTCATTTTTATTGCCCTGTTCACAGCTGTTTCAACCGCTTTTATATGTGCATCGTCATTAAAGAGTTCTAAACCAACCGTTCCACCAAGTGATTCATAACCTGTATAAAATTTACCATTTTTTTCTAATATAACATTAAAGCTTACTGTTGTTCTTATCTGCTCATCTTCAACAGCTACATTATTGGTAGAAAAAATAGCTATCTTCCTGACACTATCAACATATCCAGCCTGCACCTGAACAATCTGACTGCTTTTCCTGTATGCCTCATTTTGAGCACTTAGCACAATATCCGCTTTTCTCGTTATATTAACACCGAGCGGATGCTTTACTACCTCTGTTTTTGCCTTTGATAATGCAGGAATAATTACAGGTCTTCTCTCACTATTATTTTGCTGTAGATAGCTGATCAACACCTTCAAAAGGCTTCTCAAACTATCTTCTGATATATTTGTTGTAGAGGCATAATAAACTATGTTGTCCTTGAACAATCGTAATCCGATGCCCCTGTCAGTTCCTACAACAGCCCTGTCAATCTTGGCTGACTCCACCCTTATATTTGAAAAGGTTGTTTCTTCAAAAAATAATTCAGCAAATGTTGCCCCTGATTTTAGAGCATCTTCAAGAATATATCCTATGTTTATACCATTATATATCATGATTGCATCTCCTTTTTTATCTCTCCTATAAGAAAGATAGAACCAGTTACAATTATTACACCATTGGCTGGCGTTATATCAATAGCGCGCTTAACTGCCATAGCTGGCGATTCAAAAACCTCTATATCCGGTAGTGGCACACAACTACTTTTAAGATAATCTACCATAATATGTGGCTTTGCACTTCTCTCACCTTTGTAAGATGTAAATATAAATGTTGACGCTATCTTAGACAATAATGATACCATTGTTTGCCAATCTTTATCTTTTGATACAGCAAATACAATGGTCACATGTTTATTATTAGATTTATTAACAGAACAAGCCGGATCCGGGTAATAATCTTTAACTGCATCAATAAGCACTTGAATACCAGCCGGGTTATGAGCTGAATCAAGAATAAGATCCGGATCTCTTCTTATAATTTCAAACCTACCCTGCCATGATGTATGAGAAAGTCCATGTCTTATTATATCTTCTGTAACCTCTTTATCCATAGCATTTATTTCATTCATCAACAAAACAGCCTGGATAGCAGCACCTGCGTTATATAGTTGATGCCTGCCTTTTAAGGATAAGGTTAAATTGGTAAGATTGTGAGTGTTATTATAAAAATTCAGGTTTGCATTATCTCCAGAAACAAAGAACTCACTGTTCAATCCATAAAAAATACCCCCCTTGCTTATACACTCTTTTTCAAGTACCTCTCGCGAGGTCGGATTTGTATCAGTTGTTACAAAAGCCTTTCCTGCTCTAATTATACCAGCCTTTTCAATCGCTATCTTTTGGATAGTATCACCGAGGTATTGCTGGTGATCCAAAGCTATATTTGTTACAATTGAAATTTCTGGAGCTGTTGCGTTAGTAGCATCAAATCTACCACCCATACCAACCTCTAATACAGCAATGTCTGTTGTCTGCTTTTAAAATACAAGAGGGCTACAGCAGTAAGAAATTCAAAGTATGTTGTATCTGATAGTTCTGTATGGCTATCTATTATACTGAATACTTGTTTAGATACACCATAAAGGGAATTATCGTCTATGTAGTCTCCATTAGCCATTATCCTTTCATTTATGTTGATAAGATGAGGTGATGTATACAGTCCTGTTCTATACCCGGCAGATCGCAGTATAGATTCTATCATTGCACATGTTGAACCTTTACCGTTTGTACCACCAACGATGATTATTCTGTATGCTTGTTCAGGGTGATCAAGGTATGATAATAATGCAGAAATTCGCTCAAGTCCCGGTTTTATACCGAATTTTTCTAAATGATTTATCCGTCCTATTATATCCATAACAACAATATAATAAGCTTGATACAAAAATTTCAATACAAAGATTTGCATTCCAGTGATATTCCGAGGTAGAAAAACAAGACACTGATGTCTTGACATACAGCATATTATTAGTGTACATCAAACATATGAAGAAAATATACTATCCGATTTTGTTTTTTGTTATTGGCGAATTGGTTTATGGATGTGCAACCTCAAACAGTGTTTTAAACAGCAAAACAGAATTAAATATCGCATCCCAAAAACAAGAGGCGTTAAATATAACCACAGGCTCGCATGCCAGTGGGTCCCCATCTATGGGGACAAATGTAACAGCTTCTTCTTTAACGATCACCTCTGAAGAACAAGATATATCCGATGTATTTGAACATAGTTTAGCACCACCGGCACTTGAAAAAATAACAGCAGAAACAGACATACCAATGGTAATGAATGAAAAGGTTCAATATTTTATAAATTATTTTTCTAATGAGCAGCATAACATCTTTGCAAAATGGCTTGAACGGTCTGAACAATATATACCCCAGATGAAAAAAATCCTTAAGGAAAACGGCCTGCCAGAAGACCTTGTATATATGGCTTTAATAGAAAGTGGATTTAATACACATGCAATATCAAGAAGTAAAGCCTGTGGACCCTGGCAGTTTATAAGAAGCACAGCAAGGCTATACAGTTTAAAGGTAAATTGGTGGGTAGATGAAAGAAGAAATCCTGAGAAATCTACATTAGCAGCTGCAAGATATTTAAAATCTCTTTATGACACATTTGGCTCATGGTATCTTGCAGAGGCTGCTTACAATGCAGGCCCGCTAAAGATCATGAGGGCTATGCAAAAACAGAAAACAGATAATTTCTGGAAACTTGCAGAACACAGGTACCTGAGGAAAGAGACGAGAGACTATGTACCAAAACTCATAGCCGCAGCAATGATAGCAAAAAATCCCGCTGCATATGGATTCACAGATTTAACCTATAGTAAACCTGTAGAATATGATGAGGTAGTACTTCATCATCAGATCGATCTACATGTTGCAGCTAAATTGGCTCACACGGATTATGAAACAATAAAAAAACTAAATCCTGAACTTCTCAGATGGGCAACACCACCGGTGCCTTCTTATACCCTTAATATCCCAGCAGGCACAAAACAAATATTTTTAGCGGATCTTGAAAAATTGCCGCCTGCTGAACTCTTTAGTTACAAAAGATATGTTATAAAACGGGGTGACACACTTTATATGATCGCAAGAGAGTATGGAGTTCCACTTCATGAATTAAGGGTTATGAATCATATAAGAAATGTAAAAGAACTGAGACCGGGTCATAATATAATAATACCTGTTAGCCCGTATGCACACAAAGAAGTTATTGCTTATAATAACAGGATAAAAACTGTAAACGCTGTATATAATACACACACAGGTTCACGATATATCTACTATAGAGTAAAACAAGGAGACACTCTGTGGGATATAGCACAAAGGTTTGATGTTACTATATCAAAGATAAAGTATGATAATAGATTAAAAGGCAAACTTATCAAACCAAATATGATCTTAAAAATACCTAAAACACTCGCAAGAGAGGATTAAAAGGAGTTTATAATGTCAGACATAGAACTTGAAAGAGAGGTGCTTAACGCACTTAGTAAAGTAGAAGACCCTGAACTAAAAAGAGATGTTGTTAGTCTTGGAATGATCCAGGATCTGAATATAAAGGATGGACATGTAAGTTTTAGATTTGTTTTAACAACACCAGCATGTCCGCTTGCCAATAGCCTTAACGAAGCAGTAAAGAAGGCTGTAGAATCTATCAGCTGGGTTAAATCTGTTGATGTAAAACAAGATTTCGCTGTTCCTAAAGCCAAGTCTACCGGTCCTAAAAAACCTACACCTATTGAGGGCATAAAAAATATAATAGCTGTAGGAAGCGGAAAAGGGGGTGTAGGTAAATCAACTGTCAGTGTTAATCTGGCTATAGCTTTAGCACAAACAGGTGCAAAGGTTGGACTCATAGATGCCGATATTTATGGACCAGATGTTCCAATGCTGCTTGGCATAACAAATGAGCAAAAAAGGGCTGTTATAGAAAAGGAAGAACTCGCACCAATAGATGTATATGGCTTAAAAGCAATCTCTATTGGTTTGATCTTACCTGATGATACACCGGTTATATGGAGAGGACCATTGATAAGTCAGATGATTGAACAATTCCTTACAAAGATAAGCTGGGGAGAGATAGATTATATGGTTGTTGACCTTCCACCAGGCACAGGTGATATCCAGCTAACCCTTGTACAAAAGGCACCTGTAAATGGGGCAATTATAGTTTCTACCCCTCAGGATGTCTCTTTACTTGATGCTACAAAGGCACTAAATATGTTTTTAAAGGTAGAGGTACCCATTATAGGTATGGTAGAAAATATGAGCTATTTCATCTGTCCACATTGTGGTAAGCAAACCAACATTTTTGGCACAGGTGGAGTGGAACAAACAGCAAAAGCCCTTGGCATTGATTTTATAGGAAGGATACCTCTTGAGCCTCGTGTAAGAGAAGGTGGTGATACAGGCAAACCAATAGTAGCAATAGAGCCATCTTCACAAACAGCAAAGGAGTTCAAGAGCATTGCTTCAAAGGTTGCTTCAAGACTAAGTATACAGAACCTATCCGGTGAAGATAAATAAACCTGAGACAAACAAACTCAACACCACTATTTATGATGTAGCTATTATAGGTGGTGGTATAAATGGTACAGGCATTGCAAGGGATTGTGCAATGCGAGGATTAAAGGTTGTCCTTTTTGAAAAAAACGACCTTGCTTCAGGCGCAACCGGTGCATGCACTGGTATGATCCATGGAGGAGCAAGGTATCTGTTAAACGATATACACACAACATACCTTTCAAGTCTTGATTCTGGTTATATTCAAAAGATAGCGCCACATCTTTTATTCAGGATACCTTTTGTAACACCTGTGCTTAAACAAGATTTTATGCCGGATGTTTATATTGAATTTCTTGAAACCTTTTTTGAGGCTTATGATAAATTTGCACCTCTTAAAAATAGTAAGCCTCACACAAGGCTTACAAAAGAAGAATTAAAAGCTATAGAGCCAGGTATTACAGATGATGCAGTAGGGGCTATCTCTTTTGATGAATATGGTATAGACACATTCAGACTCTGTGTAGAAAACGCCCTGTCTGCGGTTGAGCATGGTGCACAAATATATAACCACACAGAGGTAAAACAACTCTTAATAGAAAACAATACTGTTATGGGTGTAAGGGTTAAGGATACCATTTCTGGTGAAACATCTGATGTACACGCAAAACTTGTATGAATGCTGCAGGTCCATGGCTTCCAGGGATAACAAGACTTGCAGGTACAGAGGTAAAAATTCGTCCTGGTAAGGGTATACATCTTATTCTTGATAGAAGAATTTCTAATGTGGGAATTGTCATAAAGGCAATAGACGGCAGACAGGTTTTTATGATGCCACATGATAATACCTTTATCATAGGTACCACAGATGATGACTACTATGGTAACCTTGATAATCTTTGGGCAACAAACGATGAAATTGAGTATCTTCTCCAGGCAGCAGAACAATATTTCCCGCGCATACGCGAATATAGAATTATACGGGTAATGGTAGGTATAAGACCCACCCTGTATGCCTGGGGTAAAAATGAAGACAAACTTTACAGGGAGCATAAAATATTTGATCATGAGATAGAAGATGGCATAAAAGGATTTTTAACTATAGCTGGTGGCAAGCTTGCAAGCTACAGGTTAATGTCCGAAGAGGCAACAGATATCATATGTAAAAAATTAGGCTGTAAAACCCCATGTAAAACCCATACAGAACCATTACCTGGAGGGAAATTTATACCCGATGTGGAAAAGCTATCACAACAGTATAAACTTGATCCTTATGTTGTTTCAAGGATAGCCTACAGGCATGGAGCAAGAACAGAAGATGTTCTAAAATTAACAGAAGAAAACATATCAAACAGCAATATAATATGCGAATGTGAACCTGTAATAGAAGCTGAGATCAGATACGCTATTAGAAATGAATGGGCAAAGACAATCACAGACATCAGAAGACGAACACGACTTGGAACAGGCTCATGTCAGGGAAGAAGGTGTGCGATGCGAGCTGCATATATACTTGGCGAGGAATTAGAACTTGATGTGGATGAAATAAAAAACTTAATAAGAGATTTTATCAAGGAACGATGGAAGGGCAAAGCTCCTATACTAAAAGATAAACAACTTGCTGAAGAAGAAATCAATTTAGCGTCTCATATGTTAACAGATAGTTTAAATGTAATTATAGAGAAATAGAACAATGGACTATGATGTAATTGTAATCGGAAGTGGTATTGCAGGCACCCTTGCAGCCATAAATGCAGCAAGGAATAAAAAGGTTGCCGTTATCAGAAAAGGATACGGAGCCAGCGCTTTATCATCCGGTGCATTTGACATTGCAAGTAAAACAGGTACAAGAGGTAGACCACTGAAGGGATTATCAACTTTATCAGTAGCTATCACAGAGATTCTTGAAAACGAACAAAATCACCCTTACTCAATCCTATCCAGAACTTTTACAGGCGATCGTTTTAATGAATTTATTGGCATGGTCAAAACCGTAGGCAGTCAATTTTTTGATGAACTCAAAAGTGTCGGTTTAGGTTATNAAGGATCGTGGGAAAATTTAATGATCATACCAAACCTTCATGGCACATTTAAAGTGACATCATTTTGTCAACCATCTATGGAGTCTGGAAATTTGGCAAGACTAAGAGGCAGAAAATTGTTGTTTGTAGGTTTTGATAAGATAACCTCACACAGCAAAACACGAGCCGGGTTTCTATCCAGGTTGCTGTCTGATTATGGCTTCGTTTCATTTAAAGATATTAGCTATACCAATATCAATATCCATGAACATAACATTGCTTATAATGAAAATGATCTCGTATCACTTGCAAGTGCTATGGATACCCCTGAACAAGCAAGGTATATACTAAATGTCTTAAAACAATCCCTCGCTGGTATTGAGTATGAACACGCCTTTATCCCACCTATCATGGGAATAGCAGGGTATAACGATGTCTATCAGATGTTTGTTGATGTATTTGGATATACTGTTTCTGAGTTTTTATCATCATCATTTTCATCCGCAGGGTTAAGATTACAATATGCACTTGATAAATTGCTCGCAAAGCATGGTGTTACCATAATAAACGGAACCGTAGTCTGCGAGCAAAACAACGATAAAATAAAAACATTAACGATAATAAAAAAAGATGGTAATTCTTCACAAATATCTGCCAATAGCTTTGTTCTGGCAACAGGTAAATTTATAAGTAATGGTATTAAAAAGGATACGACATGGAAGGAAGCTGTTTTTGGCTTGCCCCTTTTTATTGGTTCACATGTAATAAGGGAACCGTTCCCAATGAATTATCTTACAGACGACCCATTTGATGAACAAATACTTTTTTCAATGGGTGTTAAGGTAGACGAATATCTAAGACCTGTAAATGAAGATGGAAAGGTTATATATAACAATCTCTTTGCTGCTGGTTCTATACTGTCTGGTTACAATTACATTTATGACAGAACAGGTATGGGAACAGCAATGATGACCGGCGCAAGAGCTGGTATACTGTCAGCAGGATAATATATGGGTAAAAAAGATATTGTTGCTTTACTGAATCTTGCATATAGGTTATTAATCCATGTATTAAAAAAGCCTGTCAATTGGGTAAAGGGATACAATGGGTATAATGCGTTTGTTTCTCAATATAAAGCCCTTAAACCTGTTAATAGCGATATAAGGGCGTCATACCCTTCTCTGTCCTGGTGTATAAATTGTGGTATATGCGTAGCAGAGTGCAAAGAGATCAAAAATGGAGTACCGCCAGCTTATCTTTATGTCAGATACTCAAGATTATTGCCCCAGCTTTTTTATTCAGAAAGATTCATAAATGCATGTTCCAGCTGTGATTCCTGTCTTGTGCACTGCCCAACTGGTTTGCATATAAAGGAACTGGTAGGCTTATATGCAAAGATGCTTGACCATGAAAATACATCCAAGGAATAGCTCCTAATCTAAAAACAAGGAATACAGAACGGAAACTATTCTTTCCCCATTCATCCAAATTTAGAAAAATATTTATCTATTTCAGGTCTCAAATCTATTCCTACTCTTTCAAAACAATCCAGCAACCCAGAATAAGCCCCTTTTCCGCCAAGAAAGTCCCAGAATTCCTCTGCAACCTTTAATTCTTTATCTAAATCCAGCATTCCTTTCAGCGTCCATCTTTCATAAGGTTGTGGCTCATAAGGATTGTAAGGGATGGCAATATAAGAGTGGATATTCGCATTCGGGTGTTTTGATAAATAGATAGCTATCCATTCTAATAATGTTCTTTTAAAATCTTTGAATTGCCCAGTATTAGGTTTAACTGTTTTTAAATCAAATAAATGAACAGTGCCATCATCATCCATAACAAATAAATCTATTTTTACAGTTTTTAATTTATTTACTTTGCCAGAAGTAGCAACTTTTCTTATTCTTTCAATTTCTTCTGTTTTATTCGGATTTTTTCCTGTTGATAGTTCATTCATAATGTGTTGAATTTCAATCTGTGCCTGTTCACTTATTGTATCGCCCACTACAAATTGTTTTTTTGCAAAAGGAAATCTTAAGCTTGCCAGTGTTTCAGCTACAGGTTCAAAAATAGAAGTGCCAAAAGTAGTATTTAGAGATTGTATAAAAGAAAATAATGCCATTCTATCCTTACCAAGTAAACGATAATGAAATGGCATATTATGTGTTTCTGGCGTGTATGAAAGAAATTTATTCCTTAGACTTTCTCTAATTACATCTTCAATTTTATTCAACTTTGATTTATTTAATGTCATTGACTTCTACTTTATAAAACCCATTCTAAATCATCTTTATTAACCTGTCTGTCCCTGATTATCAACCTTTATTGGTTCACCTTGCATAATTTTGCCCCTTTTAAACTGTCAGAAAGTTGCTCACTTTTTTATCAGATTTCTCCAGTCCTTAGAACGCAGTCCATTTTTATCTCTCCTTTAAGTGAAATATTGATTCAGCATAAGGTCTTTCTCTATCTTTTTCTACTCTGCATAAAACAGGGCGTCTGAATTCATTAACAATTTTCATCCCAGCTAATTCTGCAATCTTTGGATAAAGGTTATATTTATCATTTGCTACTAAGAACACATCATAATTATCCTGAAGATACTTTTTACAATTTTTAAGGACTTCTGCTATACCTTTAATGTAAGATTTCCTTTGCTCTTCACCTTGTCCTCTGGATAGTGGACCTATTTCCAACGCATCATTTCGTTCAAATCCAAATATTTCATATGCATAGGCATGTTGTTCGTGATAATCAATAAGCCCAACATAAGGTGGACTGGAAAATATTCCTCGTATCTTTTTGGTTTGACAGGATTTCTGCAAACGCTGTATTTTCCTTTTTGATCTCTCCATAAATATCTATTATTCTACTATCTCCTATTAAACAAAGCTGAAAAGTATCTGTTCTCAACTCATTGAATTCTTTAAGCCGATTTAGTGTATCTACTGTATAAAATTCCCACCATTTCGTTATAGAAAATACCGGCTTACAAATTTTTCCGTGCTTTTTACAATAGTAAGTAGTAGTAACAGGCTCTTTTAAAGTTGCCAGGTCAGCATGGGTTGTTGCTCTACATGACCGAGCTGTTCTACTCAAAACGATGATTAGAACCTTTTTCACATCTTCATTGTCTATTTGGCTAATCTCTTGTGCCAGAAAATTTATCTCTTTTCTTACAGGGATCTAAAAACCACTTATCTAAAAAGGTTTCGTTTTTATCTTGTCTTATTTTAATTCTATACTTCTGTATCAACTCATTATAAATATTAAGAAACTGTTTTTCTTTATCTTTTGCATATGCGTTTTCATTAATTGTTCCATTTACCACTTTTCTCTTATACTCTGGTGAAGGAAAATATTTATTGTTAAATTTTGCGAGTTCAATCAATAAATTTTCTTCAAATTCAATATTATTTTCGCCCTTCTGAAATTCTTTTAGTTTAGAATTTAAATTGTGGATTGCTCTTTCAATTAAAACTAAATCGTGCTTTTTAACTTTTACATTAGAAATCAAAACATTAAAGGAAGAAATATCTATTCCAATGGCATGCATTCCTAATTCATTTGCCTGAACTAATGTTGTTCCGCTTCCGCAAAAGGGATCTAATACTATATCGCCTTCATGAAAGTAAACCTCTTTTTTAAAACCATCTATATGTGAATCAAGAAAATACTCTACTAACTGAGGAATAAACTTACCTTTGTATGGATGCAATCTATGAACATGTTTCGTTCTCTCGGCTTCTGTATATTGAGAAAAGGAAAGATGCCAATTAATATCATCTCCTAATACATTCTGCCATTTCTTTTCCCTGGAAAAGGAATTATAATAATTCTCTAATTCCTCTTTACTTATAAGAGGATCCCCTTCATTTCCGTATTTTTTTATTCGTCCATACTGAATTAGATATGATATATTTGAGACGGTAATTTTACGATTCAGATATTGAGAAGCCCAGATACTTGCCTCTTTTAAGTTAATCAATTTCTTATCTTCTTCTTTAAAGAATGTTTGTTGGCTCATCGTTTAACTTCTCCGTATCTCTCTTTTTCTATTTAACTTTGCCAATGACATCTTAATAAATATTCTTCCCCTTTTCAAGCGACCAATCACACATAACTATTCCGAAACATAAAAAGGGCAAGTGCCTTATCCTTGTTATTTTAGCTGATACCCGCGTTTCTCTACTATAGTGACATCTCCTAAACTTTACCATTGTTAAACCCAAAAAATGCAATAGGAAAGTTTGTTCATTCGCTCGGGGTACCCACCCGAAGGGAAGGGTCGTGCGATCCACCCGTAATCCCTTCTGCCCCTTTTTAGCAAAGAGGCGGAGAGGGGTTTGTTATAAACGAGATTTAAGTCCTCTGTAAGGTTGTCATTGCG
>JGI24721J44947_10005279_pt1 | contig 17730 bp, 29 predicted proteins | sample YelNatPaOPGAMG01_FD_44947 | JGI IMG/M metagenome (IMG submission 44947)
CTGTTATAAGCAAGGAAGTAGTCTTTATCCTCTTCAAAGCTCTCATCAAGTCGAATATTTCCCTTCTCAGCTTTGCTATATCCTTCTCTTCTGCCCAGCCCATCTCAGCTATGGACAAGCTATCTAAAACAAATCTTTTAGCGTTTATCCTCTCTACTGCTTCTATTATTTTGGTCTGCAAGTCGCTTATCTTGGTCGGAAACTCAGAAGCAAGCAAGAACTTTCCCTTTTTCTCATATTCTCTAAACTCCTTGTCCCACCCAAACTCAGCAACGTCGTTCAGTATATCTTCTCTGTCTTCTTCAAGCGTAACATACAATCCAGGCTCCCCTTCTCTCAAGCCTTGAAGCAAAAACTGACAACCAAAAATTGTCTTGCCTGTACCTGCACCACCACACAAAAGATTTACCGAACCTTCTATGAAGCCGCCACCTACTAAAAGGTCTAAACCAGGAATTCCAGACTTAAGCCTCTTTTCCATATTCTTTATTTGGTTTTTAAGAAAATTAAGCAATCTCTAAAGACCTTCTTATGTAGTATATCTCATCCTTACTTCTCTCTTTCTCCTCTTCTTTCTTGACTTCCTCTTTAACCTCTTTCACTTCAATCTCAAGCTTAAGCAACCTTGCAAGCTCTTCCATCTGTTCCTTGCTCATCTTTCCAACTTTAGACCTCCACCACTCGTTTATGTTCAAGTTGTCGCCAGACTTTCTAGGGATTACGTGCAAGTGAAAATGCTGTATAGACTGCTCAGCAACAGGACCACTTGCCTGGAACAAGTTTACTCCTTCTGCTCCAATCTTTTCTCTCATGTTCTTAGCCAGCTTTTGAGCGATCGCTGCTATGTGTTGCAGAAGCTCTTCGCTAATGTCAAACATGCTTTCCACATGCTCTTTTGGAATTATTAGAGTGTGACCAGGAGCTAAAGGGTTTATGTCTAGAAAAGCCAAGCACTTTTCATCCTCGTATACTGTAAAAGCAGGTATTCTTTTTTGCACGATCTGACAGAATATACAATCTTCCCTGTTCACAATACCTAATTGGCAAGGAATCAACTTAAGCTTAACCTTTTAAAGTTTTATTACCAATTAAACTAAATTTAAATTCACGTGAAAACATGCCAGAAATCAAGAAGCCTAGAAGAGGAAGTTTAGCATACTACCCAAGAAAAAGAGCTAGAAGAATCTATCCTACTGTTACCGTATATCCAAAAGCAGAAAAAGTCAAGCCTTTGGTTTTTGCTGGGTATAAGGTTGGCTGTACGCATGCAGTAGTCCTAGACACAAGAAAAAGTTCTCCAACTTTTGGAAAGGAGATAGTTGTACCTGTAACGATTCTTGACTGTCCACCTCTGAAAGTTGTTGGCATTAGAGTTTATAAAAACACAGAAAAAGGTTTGAAAGCCTTGACAGAAGTTTGGTGCAAAGAATTGCCGAAGGGTCTTGAAAGAAAAGTAAGAGTTAAGAGCAACGAGGAGAAGATAAAAGAGTTGGAAGGAAAAAGCTTTGATGATGTTAGGCTTATCGTGTGCACTCAACCTCTGCTCTCTGGTATAAGGAAGAAAAAGCCAGAAATCTTTGAAGTTGGAATTAGTGGAAAGGATGCAAGAGAAAAGCTGGAGTTTGCAAAGAGCATGCTTGGAAAAGAAGTAAACCATAAAGACGTGTTCAGAGAAGGTGAGCTTGTAGACGTTATTGCTGTAACAAAGGGTAAAGGGACTGCTGGTCCAGTAGAAAGGTTTGGTATAAAAGTTCAGCCAAGGCATGCTAAACAGAAGAGAAGGCACGTAGGTAGCTTAGGACAAGAAAGACCAGGAAAGGTAAGGCCTACTGTACCTATGGCTGGACAGCTTGGCTTTGCAAGAAGGACTGAGTTGAACAAGAGAGTGCTGAAGCTTGGAGAGGGAGGTATATCCCCAAAAGGTGGGTTTAAAAGGTATGGAATTGTTAAGAGCAATTATATTGTTATAGAAGGTTCAGTTCCAGGTAGCAAGAAAAGGTTAGTGTTGATGAGGTCTGCCATAAGGCCTAAATCAATAAGCATACCTGAGCTTAGAAAGCTGGTGGTATGATGGAAGTAGACGTTTTAAGCATAGAAGGTAAGCCTGTAGAAAAGGTTAGCTTGCCGAAAGTATTTTTTGAGCAAGTGAGAGAAGACTTGATTAGAAGAGCTTTTTTATCGACCATGAGCAAGCAGAGACAGCCCTATGCAACAGATGTCATGGCTGGTCAAAGAACTTCTGCTCATTATCATGGATACAGAAGGCACAGGTACACGATGATGAACAGGGAGATGGCTAGACTGCCAAGGTTGCATGGTAAGACAGTTCCTTTCATGTACTTCCAGGCAAGGTTTGTACCCCAGGCTAAAGGTGGGAGAGAAGCTCATCCTCCAAAAGTTGAGAAAGTATGGGTAGAAGAGATGAACAAGAAGGAAAGACAAAAAGCTATTCGTTCAGCAATAGCAGCTACAGCAAAGAAAGAGCTTGTGGTGAAGAGAGGACACAAGATCAAGGATATACCCCTTCCCATAGTCGTAGAAGACAGCATCCAAGAGCTGAAAAAAGCTAAGGATGTTGTAAAGTTTTTGAAGGCTGTTGGACTTGAAGAAGAGTTGGAAAGGGTAAAGAAGAAAAAAGTTAGAGCTGGTAAAGGTAAAGCCAGGGGAAGAAAGTATAAAAGAAAGGTAGGTCCCTTAATAGTTATAGCAGAAGACAAGGGAATTGGCAAGGCTGTTAAGAACTTGCCCGGCATTCATGTTTGCAGAGTAGAAAACCTGTGTGCAGCCTACCTTGCACCAGGAGGCATGCCTGGTAGACTGACTATCTGGACTAAGTCTGCTGTTGAGAAGCTGAAGAACTTGGTTGGTTAAAATGGATCCGTTCAAAATACTTCGTTACCCACACACAACAGAAAAGTCTGTCATGCTGATAGAAAAGGAGAACAAGATAGTGTTCATTGTCGACAGAAAAGCAACCAAGCAGCAGATAAAAGAAGCTTTTGAGAAACTCTTTGAAGTTAAAGTCGATAGGGTCAACACGCTTATAACAAAGAAGGGAGAGAAGAAGGCCTTCATAAAAGTCAACCCGAAATTTAAAGCAAGTGATGTTGCAGCAAAGCTAGGAATGATTTGATAAGCTACTTTATCTCTTCTACGAGCAATTTTAACTTTTCAAAATCTTTTATCATTTTCTCTCTTACTTTTGGAAATCTTCTTGCAGCTGAAGGATGAAAAGTTGGAAAGTAAATTCTCCCATTTTTTCTTATTGGGTTGCCGTGAATTTCAGAAACTTTTAATTTTTCGTTCGGAAATAAAGCTTTAAGAGCAACGTTTCCAAGCATCACAATTAGCTTTGGGTTTATAATTTCGATTTGCTTTGAAGTATGAATCATACCATGCATAATTTCTTCGTTTGTTGGGGCTCTACTTCCAGGATAATACTTTACAGGNGAGGTAAGAAAAACGTCTTCTCTTTTTATCCCGATTGAGCTAAGAAGTTGCATTAAAAATTTTCCTGATCTTCCAACAAAAGGTCTGCCGACTTTACTCTCTGTAGGTCCTCCTGCTTCACCCATCAACATTATTTTTGCATTTGGTTTTCCTTCACCTGGAATAATCAAACCAATCTTATATTTATTACATACTTCACATCTTTCTATTTCCTTTGCTATTTTTTGTAAATCTTCTATTTTCCCCTTTAAAGAATTTCTCATTTAATCACTTGAAACGTGAGGTAGGAACCTACCTGTATCTTTACTTCGTCTTAAAATACCTTTTTCTAAAAGAATTTTTTTCCATCTTCCTTGACATTCTCTAGAGCAGATAGGATATTTGTTTCGTTTAAACCACCATGCAGGCCTGTAAATTTGCTTACTGCAAACGATACAATTTACTGTTTTTCCGGTTAATCTGCTACTAATTGCGCAAGCAAGTGAACAATACCTTTTTGAAGTATTATATTTTCTGAATCGTCTCCCACAAATTGGACATTTAGTAATAGAGTATTTCCTCTGCTTCTTAGGCAATTTTAAACCGCTCTTTTTAACCCATTCATAAATAGTAGAACTTCTCACTCCTAACTCCTTTGCAATTTGTGTAACGTTTGCTTTTCTCTCATATAGTAATTGCTTAAGAAATGTTTTTATTGGTACACCAAATTTTTCTTCCACGTCTTCTCTTGTTACCCTTCTTATTTTTTCGAAAATTTTCCTAGCTTCCTGTTGTTTGATAAATTTTCTATGAAGAAATAAATTGGTGTTTGAAAGATTATCGTACAAAAATCTAATTACCTTAAAGGCATTTTTGCCATACCATTCAATACTGTAAACTATTGTAGTTTTACCCTTTCTCGTAATTCTCCTGCGGCATCTAAGATTATTGGTAGAAAGACTAAGTCCTTTCCTCAATTTATCAGACAATTCCTTTAAAAACTCATAGCTACCACCGCTTAAGCCGATACATATTTCACGTCCTTTCTTATCTATACTTATCCATCCATCACCATCTAACACGCCCCTAATAAAATCCCTTAAGTAAACATCTGGAACATTTGGAAATTTTCTTTTATTTTTCTTTAAGGACAAACCAAATTTTATTAGATCATTTGCTATATTAGAATTTGAAATCCTTAATCTTACGTATCGTTTCTTTCTAGTTAGTTTAATAGGATAATTAGAATTCATTGCTTTATTAATTTTTTCTAAAATTTCTCTGTCACGTTTCTGAATCTCCCAACTAATAGTTGTTACATACAAACCTCCGTCTGCAAATGTAAATCCTAATATGTATGCCATCTTGTCGTTCCAGCTTCTGAAGAAGTTTTCATTTACCGAATAAATCGATTTTCCCATAATATAATTAGGTACCTACTAATATTAAAATATTTCGGCACCGAAATATATAACATGAAATTGCAAAAACAGGTATCAAGAAAAGTTAAAAATAAAGAATATTCGAAATACGTAATAGTTTTACCTTCTGAAATAGTTGCAAAATTAGGATGGAAAGAAGGTGAAAATTTAGAAGCGTTTGTAAGAAATAAAAAACTTGTTATTAAACAAAAGTAAACTAATTTTTGTTTAATTTTTTGATATAGTTTCAATTCTATCTATTTTTCGCTGTAGAATGTCTCCCAAGGAAAACAATTTTTGCATCAGGATTTCCTTTTCCAGGAACTGGCAAACCAAACTTATTTTTCTTACACTCCTTACAGCTTCTTATTTCTTCTTCTACCTCTTTTAAAAGCCTTATTTTTTCTTCCATATCAATACAATAAAATATTTAAAAGATGAAACCTATTAGTTTGTGTATCTAAAAATTAATAGTGGTGTAAATGGGAAAAAGGATAATTGCAAGAGCAAGAGGGAAAGGTGGCCCTAGGTACAGAGCGCCGAGCCACAGGTACCTAGGTAGTGTCAACTATTTTCCTTTTGGTAACATCGTCGGTAAGGTTGTCGATATAGTTCATGATCCTGCTCGCTCAGCTCCTGTTGCAATCATAAGGACTGAAGATGGGAAAGAAGTCTTGCACATAGCACCTGAAGGCTTGCAAGTTGGCTCAGAGATAGAGTACGACGGTAAAATTGCAATCGGTAATGTAGTAGAGCTGGGGAAAATTCCTGAAGGAACTAAGATATGTGGAATAGAAACTTATCCTGGTTCTGGTCCAAAGCTGTGTAGAAGCAGTGGCTCTTTTGCAGAAGTTGTTGGTAGAGTTGGTGATAAGGTTGTAGTTTTGCTTTCTTCTAAGAAGACAAAGGAATTAGACGCGAGATGCAGAGCAACCATAGGAATTCCTGCTGCCAGTGGGAGAGTGGAAGAACCGTGGGTAAAGGCTGGTAAGCATTGGTATGCCATGCATGCTAGGGGCAAGATATTCCCAAGGACAAAGGGTGTAGCGATGACACCAACCGACCATCCTTATGGAGGTAAGAGCAAGAGACCAAGACCTTCTAAGACTGTTGCTAGAACAGCTCCACCTGGAGCAAAGGTTGGTAGCATAGCAGCTAGGAGAGTTGGAAAGAAAAAGTTGTGATGATCATGAAAGAGTTCAGGTATCGAGGATATACACTGGAAGAGTTGAAAAAGATGTCTATAGAAGAATTTGCAAAGATAGCCGATGCAAGAATAAGAAGAAAGTTGAGAAGAGGTTTGACTGAGCAAGAAAGAAAGCTCTTAGAAAAGTTGAGGAAAGAACCTGAAAAGTTCCATAAAACACACGTAAGAAGCATGGTCATACTCCCTGAAATGATCGGAAAAAAGATTGGTGTTTATGTTGGTGGCGGAAAGGCTGGAGATGCAAGCGGAAAATGGCAACCTATTACAATAAATCCTGAGATGGTAGGCTTTAGGCTGGGAGACTTTGCAATACCAATAAAGCGTGTTAAGCATTCTGCACCTGGTATAGGAGCTTCTAAAGGAAGTAAACACTATGCAACAAAGACCTAGTGATGACATGGAAGCAATCGCAAAGACTACAGCAAGAATTTCCCTCAAGCATTCTGTCGTCCTGTGCAAAAAACTAAAGGGGAAAAAGCTGTCTAAAGCAAAAAGCTTTTTGCAGAACCTTATAGACAAGAAGGAAAGTATAAACGGAAAGTACTACACAAAAGCAAGCAGTGAAATACTCAAGCTGCTCAAGGATGCAGAAGCAAATGCAAAACAAAAGAACATGAACGAAGAAAGACTTTTCATCAAGAGAATGAAAGCAGACAAAGGGTTTACTTTTTTGCTCCCAAAATCTAAGGCAAAGTTCAGGGGGAGAAGAGGTAAGGTAACAAACTTGGAAGTAGTGGTGGAAGAAAGATGATAGAGAAGATTTTCGTCAAAGCTGGTATCGCTGTTTCAGACGTGGAGAAGTTTTTGAGAAAAAAGGTTGAGAAAGCTGGATACAGCCATTCAGAAATAGAGAGGACTCCTCTAGGAACTAGGATAATAATCTACGTCCACAAACCTGGGTTGATTATAGGCAAGTCTGGAAGGAAAATAGACGAGCTTACAGAAGAGATAAAAGAAAAGTTTAAGATAGAAAATCCAATGATAGACGTGAAGGAAGTTGAACAGCCTATGCTGGACGCTAACATAGTTGCTTACAGAATAGCAAAAGCGATAGAAAAAGGGATAAACTACAAGAAAGTTTGCAATTATTACTTGGAACAAGTGAGAAATGCTGGAGCAATAGGAGTAAGTATTGTAGTTTCTGGAAAGCTTGCTGGAAAGGAAAGGTCTAGGTTTCAGAAGTTTAGGTCTGGTTTTGTAGCTTACTCTGGTGACTATGCTGAGAGACTTGTAGAAAAAGGTTATTCCCAAGCCATGATCAAGCCTGGTGTAGTTGGTGTTGAAGTAAGGATAATGAAACAACCTATAGAAGAGTTTAAGATGAAAGAAGGTGAAAAGAGTGAAAGCAAAGGAAATTAGGAAGCTAAAGCTTGAAGATTTAAATAGTCAACTAAGAGAATTAAAATTAGAGTTGATGAAGGAATTGAGCAACGTAAAGATGGGCAGACCTATAAAGAACCCTGGCAAAATAAAAGAGATTAAAAGGAACATTGCCAAGATTCTAACTATCAAAAGAGAATTAAAAGCAAGAGAGGGAAAGAAGTAGAAATGGCAGAAGTTTGTCCTAAGTGTGGAGCTCCTGCTTCTCAAGGAATTTGTTCTAAGTGTGGCTTGCCAGTAGAAATTTGTGTCTGTGAAGCTTTAGAAAAAGAAGAAAAGAAAATAAAAGTTTTTATCGAGAAGAGAAAGTTCAACAAGCCTATAACAATAATTGAAGGTGTGACGAGTAGGGGGAAAGAAATTGCCTCTCAGTTAAAGCAGAAGCTTGCATGTGGCGGAACTTACAAGAACGATAGGATAGAGCTGCAAGGCGATCACAGAAACAGGTTGAAAGAATTGCTAAGAAGTCTTGGGTTTGATGAAAGTCAGATAGAAATAAGATAAAACTCGTTCTGATATAATTATGCCGATCACACCAACTAACTTGGTCAGACATGAACTGATAGGACTAAAAGTAAAAGTTGTTAAATCTAGTGAAAAAACTCAAAAGGGTTTAACAGGAGTAGTAATAGACGAAACTTATAACATGCTCAAGCTTGAGACAAAAAAGGAGAGAAGGCTGTCGTTAAAAGTAACTGTGTTTTTATTTTCACTCTACCAGACAAAACAAAAGTACAAGTTGATGGTAAGGTTCTGGTAGGTAGGCCTGAGGACAGGATAAAAAAGAAGTTTTTATATTAGCTATAAAACGAATTTATATTTTTCTGATTTCAAGTTTATTAAAAGTGGTTGAATGAAAGCTAGAAACATTGGGATAAAAGTTAAACCGCCTGAAAAAGAATGTTCAGACCCTAAGTGTCCTTTTCACGGTTCTTTATCCATTAGGGGGAAGGTTCTAGAAGGTTTGGTTGTTTCTGCTAAGGTACCAAAAACAGTGATAATTGAGCGAAATTATCTTCACTACATTCCTAAGTACAAGAGGTACGAGCGCAGACACAGTAGGATTGCTGCCTACAACCCTGAATGTATAGATGCAAAAGAAGGTGATAGAGTGAGAATTGCTGAGTGTAGACCTTTGAGCAAGACTAAATCTTTTGTTGTTGTAGAGGTGGTTAAGTGAGTATGAATTTTTTAAAGCCTGACACGACCTATACACAAATTATTTTGAGATTAGCTGAAGAGAATAGTCTAACAAGAAGAGAAATAGCAAGAGTTGTAGAACCAAATTTTCCTTACATACCTAGGCCAGACAAGTTAATGTACGTGCTAAGTGAGGTAGATAGATGTATAGATAGATTAGAAAAGAGTGGAATGGCAAAAAAGTTTAGGTACAAAGGAAAATTGAAAGACTACACAGTCCAGATTACAGAAAAGGGGTTAGAGTATGCTGAAAAGCTGAGATGTGAGAAAAATGAAAGCAGTTAAAGCAAAAGTTACTAGAGCATTGAACGTAGGAAGCTATGTGCTTTGTGCAGACAACACAGGGGCAAAAGTCCTACAGATAATTCTGTTTTGGGCTACAAAGGTGTTAGAAGAAGACAACCGAAAGCAGGCGTAGCTGATGTTGTCAAATGCTCAGTAAAAGAGGGTGATGTAAAGATTAGAAAGCAAGTTGTTACTGCAGTAATAATCAGACAAAAAGCAGAGTACAGAAGGAAGGAAGGAATTAGGGTGAAGTTTGAGGATAATGCAGCTGTGCTTGTGAACGAAAGTTTTGAGCCGAGAGGTACACAGATAAAAGGTCCTGTTGCAAGGGAGGTTGTAGAGAGGTTTCCTGCAATAGGAAAGGTTGCTAGCATAGTTGTTTAGGTGTATGCCTATGCCTGAATCAAAAAAGTCTAGAAAGCAGAGAAAAGCCTTGTACACTGCGCCTTTACACAAGAGAAGAAAGCTTCTTTCCGCACACTTGTCAAAAGAACTTAGAGAAAAGTATAAGAGAAGATCCTTGCCTGTAAGAAAGGGAGACGAAATAAAAATAATGCGGGGAAGCTTTAAAGGAAAGATTGGTAAAGTTTCTAGAGTTGACCTGAAAAAGTTAAAGGTGTATGTAGAAGGTATAACTAGAAAAAGGACAGTTGGAACTGAAGTCCAAGTACCAATTCATCCAAGCAACCTAATGATAATAAACCCGGACTTAAGCGATAAAAGAAGGCTTGCTGTCCTTGACAGAAGTTCTAAAAAGACAAGTTAATGCTTATAAGCTTTTCTCACGATAATTTTAAAAATTCAAGGATAAGTTAAAAGAAGTTAAAATTAATTAAAACGGTGAGACTATAGCAAAGTTGAAAAGGCTTTTGGCACCAAAGCACTGGAAAATTCCAAAGAAAAAGTTAGAGTGGGCTATCTCACCCAGACCAGGACCTCACAAGAAGTTAGAGTGCATTCCCCTGATGGCAATAGTAAGAGACTTTCTGCATCTAGCAGAAACTGGAAAGGAGGCTAAAGGCATAATCAAGGAGGTGAGATCTTAGTAGACGGTAGACTAAGAAGAGACCATGCTTATCCAGCTGGTTTGTTCGACGTAATTTTCGTACCTAAACTCAACGAAAGCTACAGAATAGTACCAACTTCCTACGGTTTAGACTTGCTCAAGATAAATAAGGAGGAGTCCAACTTGAAGATCTGTAAGATACTAAACAAAACTACTCTGAAAGGAGGTAGAATACAACTAAACTTGAACGATGGAAAAAACATTCTTGTTAGCGAAGATAAGTATAAGACTGGTGATTCTCTGCTGATCGAATTACCGAGCTTAAAAATAGTTCAACACATTCCGCTTGAAAATGGTTGTATTGGAATTATCACAAAAGGAAAAAACTCTGGGAAAGTTTGTACTGTTGAAAAAATTTATAAAGGAGAGTTCAAGAAACCTAAAGTGTTGTGTAAAATTGGAGAAGAAAAGGTTGAAACACCCCTAGAGTACTTAGTTGTCCTAGGAAAGGAAAAACCTCTTATCACAGTGATGTAAATGGAAGAAAATCCTATGCGTGAAATTAGAATAGAAAAAGTTACTTTAAACGTAGGATGTGGTGGAGACCTGCAGAAGATAGAAAGAGCAAAGAAACTTTTGGAAATGTTAACTGGTAAAAAGCCTGTTACAACAAAAAGTAAGAGAAGGTCTACTTTTGGCATAGCTAAGGGAAAGCCTGTAGGTGTTAAAGTTACTCTCAGGAAGAAGGATGCTGAAGAATTTTTCAAAAAAGTTTTACTAGCTGTAGATAAAAAAGTTAAACAGTCCCAACTCGACAAGGATGGAAACCTGAACATAGGAATAAAAGAATACATAGACTTACCAAACATAAAGTATCAGCCTAGTATAGGAATATTGGGCTTCGATACAGCTGTAACTTTTGAGAGGCCAGGCTACAGGGTGAAAAGAAGAAAAGTTAAAAAAGGAAATATACCTAAAGAACATAGAATTAATAAAGAAGATGTGATAAAATTTTTGAAGGAAAAATTCGGTGTTGCAGTTGAATGAAGAAATGTTCATACTGAGTGCAAACTTGAACGGAATAATACTGGAGAAAGCTGAAATGGAAGAAAACTTCAGTGTTTTCTACTCGAAAGTATTCGAAAGAATGGAAGAGCTAGAAGATTCTGAGCAAGACTTCCTTCGTTTATTAGGAGAGGTTGGTGGTTGAGTGCCTAAAAAATTTGGTAGAGCTGCTCATCGTTGTAGAAGGTGTGGAAGCACACGTGGTGTAATAAGAAAGTATGGACTTTATTACTGTAGAAAATGTTTCAGGGAAGTTGCCAAAAGCATAGGGTTTAAAAAATATTCTTAGAAAGACAAATAATATCTATGTTTAGCGAGATTCATTTTTTGATTGCTCTTGTAGGCTCGGCTATTGCTGGAATATACGACTTGAAGACGACTGAAATTCCTGATGCAATTCCGCATGCTATGATAGCATTAGCTCTTTGTCTAGCTCTTGTAGAATCTTTGGTCCAGAGAAGCTACTTACCGATGTTCTACAGTTTATTGGCTGGTATCCCATTCCTAGCTTTTGGCTTTTTGCTGTACTACTTTGGACAATGGGGAGGTGGAGATGCAAAGCTATTAGCAGCGATGGTGTTTCTGCTCCCAACAAAGCCTAGCTTTCTAAATTTTAATTTTTTGCTACCTTTTCCAGTAACTTATCTCTTGAACGTTTTTTACGTTGGTGCTGTATACATGATACTCTATGCATTGGTGCTTGCTCTCATCGACAGAAGAATACTTGAAGAATTTTTCAAAAAAGTTAAAGCATCTGCAAGCTTGCTTTCCTTAACAGTCCTTGCTTGCTTTCTTGCGTTTTTTTCTGTAAACTGGTACTTTGCAAATGTAATTGGAATAGAAAAGGATCTTGTTTTCTTGTTGAGAAATTCAGCACTACCGTTAACACTCTTAGTCTGCCTACTTCTACTGTGGAAGTTTGTCAAAGTCGTTGAAGACGTTGGGTTCAAGAAAAGAATTCCTGTATCTAAACTAAAAGTTGGTGACGTTCTGCTAGAATCTAGGCAGTGGGAAGGGATTACAAAAGAAGAACTGAGAAAATAAAAAAGTCTGGTAGGAAATTTATTACAATCAAAACTGGTGTAAGGTTTGGCCCTGTTTTTTGTTTAGCTCTTTTGTTTACATTCTTTTATGGTGACATTACCTTTTTCCTAACCAGGTACTTCCTTTAATTACTTCTTAACCAATCTTTCTATACCATTCATGTAAGGTCTGAGTGCTTCTGGTATCACAACACTGCCATCCTTTTGTTGATATTGCTCTACTATAGCAACTATTGTCCTGCTCGTCGCTAATGCTGTGTTGTTTAAAGTATGAACAAAATCCTTAGGAGCTTGACCTGGTTTTTCCCTGTACCTTATGTTTAGTCGGCGCGCTTGATAGTCTGTACAGTTGCTGTTAGATCCACTTTCCCTAAACTTTCCATCAGCCATCCAAACTTCTATATCATACTTTTTTGCTGCTACTGTTCCTATGTCTCCAGTGCATATGTTGACAACACGATAGTGTAAGCCAAGCTTTTGGTACAGCTCTTCTGAGTTTTTTTGGAGCTCTTCGTGTATCTCCCAAGATTGCTCTGGTAAACAGAAGACGAACTGCTCTATCTTGTGGAACTGATGTACCCTGAACAAGCCTCTAGTATACTTGCCATGTGCGCCTACTTCCTTCCTAAAGCAAGGAGATATACCACAAAACTTAAGAGGGAGTTCATCCTTGTCTAAAACTTCGTTCATGTACATTGCACCCAAAGGATGCTCTGCAGTAGCTATCAAGTACAAATCCTCGTTCTCCACCTTGTAAGTGACCATCTCAAAGTCTGTCGGGTCTATCATTCCTTCGTATGCTTTCCTGTTTATCATGTAAGGAGGNTGCACTAGTATGAAGCCTTTCTTCAAGAGATTATCGATAGCAAACTTTTGGATTGCCANGTCNANCAGCACAAGATCTTTCTTCAAGTAGAAGAATTGATGACCTGCTACCTTCGNACCCCTCTCCACGTCTATTAGCCCTAAGTTCTGTAAAATTGTCAAATGGTCCTTAGGCTCAAAATCAAACTTAGGAGGTTGACCCCACCTTCTTATTTCNACATTATCGTTCTCGTCTCTTCCATAAGGCACAGAATCGTGTAGAAGGTTTGGTATGGACAACAAAAGAGGCCTTTCCTTTTCCTTCAGCTCTTTGAGCTTTTGTTCTTTTTCCTCTATTTCTTTTGCTACTTTGGACGCCTCTTCCAGCTTTTTCTTGAAAGGTTTTCCTTCTTTCTTCAGCTCTGCAATCTCCCTTGTCAGCTCGTTCCTTCTTCGCCTTAAGATGTTAAGGTCTGTCTGAACTTTTCTCCAGAACTTGTCAACCTCGATAAGCTCGTCAAAAAGCTTTAGCTTGCCTGGGTCTCTTCTTTTTTCCAAGTTCTTCCTCACATAGTCTGGGTTTTCTCTCACTAGCTTTATGTCTATCATCCTAACCACTGCCTTATAATAGATTTTAGAAGAGTATTAAATTTAAAGAAGCTAAGGCTTTAATTCTTTTCCAACAAACTTCTAAAAATGGGAAGTAAGTTAAAAGGAGTAATATATGACTTTGACAATACACTAGTAATCACAGATAAGTACATTAAGAAAAAGTTAGAGGAAATTTGTAAATATACTGGAAAAGAAATAAAGATAGATAGAAGAGAATTGGAAACAGGTTCTCATTGGGTAAGTTGGCTCAAAAAGTTGCATGTACCCAAGAAGAAGGCTGAGGAGATATACCTCTCTGAAATACATTGCCTTACCCTTGCCGATCGTGCTAGAGATATGCTAGAGTACGTGTACTCATTAGGCTATCCACAAGGTATATCTACACACTCGCCAAGGTGTGTGGTTGAAACTGTCTTGGAGAACAACAAGGCATCAGAATACGTAACAAAAATGGTCACTTTTGATGAAATTTTAAAGTTGAAGTTAAGGCCTAAGCCTGCACCTGATAGCCTTCTATGGCTTGCTGACCAGTTAGGCGTAAAGCCAGAAAGTTGCTTGTATGCAGGCGATACACCAGAAGACGTAAAAGCTGGGAAGAGTGCTGGTATGGTAACTGTTGGTGTAGCATACGATAAAAAGGGGATTAAGAAGTTGAGAAAAGCTTGCCCGGACTTGGGGATAATGACTAGCAGCAAACAGCTTTACAACTTAGTCTGTCTTCTTTTCTCCAAGTAAAATGTATTTATTTACTCTTCACTAAATTTATTTTAAATGGTAGAATTTACAGAAGTTTTAATCAACATCTCAGATTCTTTTGTAAAGTTCTTACCAAACCTTATAGGAGCTTTGGTTCTTCTTGCAATAGGCTGGTTGGTAGGAAGTATTGTAGGAAGAATAGTAAAAGAGATAGTTAGAAGGTTAAAGCTTGACGACCTTCTTTTCAAGAACAAGAAGCCTATGTTCAAGTTTAGCGACATATTCTCGATAATCTTTTCGTGGGCCATCTACATACTCTTTATCCAAGCTGCTTTTGAAGTGCTCGGTATTCCTGCACTCGTAGAAGCGTTTGGTGCAATTCTTGCTTTCATTCCAGGCTTGATAAAAGCAATAATTATTGTTATAGCTGGCTATGCTATTGCAGAGTATGTAAGAGAAAAAGTGGAGAAGAGCAAAGTCATGTACTGTAAACTCGTAGCAAAAATTATGTTCTTTCTTATAATGTACATAGCAATTGCTACGGCCTTACCTTCTATAGGGATAGATGCAAGCTTAATAAACATGATACTGATAATCCTTGTTGCCTCGTTCGGTCTAGGAATGGCAATTGCAATCGGACTTGGACTCAAGGATACAGTAGCAAAGCTTGCTAAGAAAAAGTTCAAGTAGACCTTCTTCTTTTTCTCAGGTAATTGTTCATCTCTAAAGTCTTCTCTATAAGGAGAGAATAGGTTGAAATAAAAGTCTGCACTCTTGAAATCAGTCCAAAAGGTTCTGACCCTATTTTTGCTACTCCTTTTGGTCTTAAACCAACCTTTTCCTCTACTTTTTCTAAGAATCTCATCGACAAAAGTCTCAAGATAGTTGAAAGGATAAAGACAAACCATATTCCAGCAAACTCTGCTATCATACCTCCGACAAAAGGTGCTATCGCTGAGCTCAAGCCAGTCAACATGTTGTACATAGCAACAGAAGTAGATCCTTTCTCATGCGGTAGAATGTGTGAAAGGTATACGAACAAAGCCGTGTTGAAGCCTGCCCAAGCAGCTTGACCTATAAAAGCGTAAAGATATACCCAAACTAAATTGTTAGAGATAGCATAGACGAAAGGATAGAAAGATATTGGAATTATACAGCTTAGCATGACAGTCCTTGTTCCTAGGTAGTCTACTAAAGTTCCCCAAGGACGATAAAAAACTATACCTGAAATAAATCCGATGGCTGAAATTATAGCAACGTCCATTATATTGCCCCCTAACTTTTCTACTGTGTATACTGAGAAGAAAGGTCCTGCAATGTTAACAGAAAAGTTCAGGAATGCTATGACACTAATCAGGTTCATCAATCGCCTGTTTTTTGCTATCTCAAAAGAAAACGTTGACCTTAAAACCTCCTTAAAACTCTGAGTAGTAGATGGTATTACAGGTTCTTTAACAGGAATGAAAACAAGCTTGCTGATGATTCCCAAAAAACAAATCATGTAGAAAATAAAGTAACCAAAACCAAACTGACGAAGTATTAAACCACCTAGTATATTTCCTACAAAATATCCTATACCAGAAGCAGTGTTCAAGTTACCGCTTATTTCACCACGCTTATACTTTGGAGATAGCTCAATAAACATGATCGTCCATGCTGGTACTGTGACAGAAGAAAGGATGGACTGAAGAGTCAACAATGCTATCAAAGCATACGGATCTTTCACAAAAGATATGGGTATCCAAAAAAGTGACCAAACTATTCCTCCTATAATCACCAGAAACTTTTTCTTTTTTGCTATTTCTGCAACACTACCCCAAAGTGCTTGGGAAAGTAGGCCTGCAACGTTTGGTAGAGATGAGACTAAACCTATTAGAGCTTTTGTTGCACCCAAGGACAGAGCGTACAGTGGAATGAAAGGCGATATCAATTCTTCTGCAAGACCTTGAACGAGCGATGAAATGTAAAAGGATTTCATAGCATTAATTTTACTCTTTTGATTTCTTATTGTTGAGTTAACTTATTCTGTAAAGAAGAGGAATTTATTTTTATGCATAAGTTGAAGAGAACTCTTGGCTTGTTCGAAGCAATAATGTATGGTGTTGGTGTAATCGTAGGAGTTGGAGTTTACAGCCTTATCGGCAAAGCATCTGCTTTTGCTGGAAATGCTACATGGCTTGCTTTTCTCCTAGGAGCTTTCATAGCTGTCTGCACTGGAATGAGCTATGCTGAACTTTCTTCCATGTTTCCAAAATCTTCAGCAGACTACTATTACATAACAAAAGCCTTCAACAACAGGTTTCTTGCTTTTCTTGTTTCTTGGCTTTTGATATTCGCAGGACTTGTGGGAATAGCTACCGTCTCGCGTGGGTTCAGTGGTTATGCTAAAGGGCTTAGTAGTGTAAACGAAACTGTGTTGTCTATCCTACTCATAATTTTTATTTCCTTTGTAGTAATCAGGGGAATAAAAATTTCCTCTGCCCTCAACGTCTTGCTTGTAGCTTTAACTATTTTTGGGTTGTTAATCGTGATAGGCTTTGGCATAAGGCACTTTGGCTCAGTAGACTATTTTTATTCACCCTACGGATTAAACGGTATACTAGTAGCTGCTCCTATAATATTCTTTGCCTTTTTGGGGTTTGAAAACATCGTAAGCATTGCTGAAGAAACCAAGTCGCCAAGAAAAAACATCCCAAGAGCAATAATCGGCTCTATTGCAATAACTACAATCTTGTACATTTTGGTTTCTTTGTCAATTGTAAGCTTAGTAGGTTGGCAGGTTCTAGCAAATTCAGATGCACCTTTAGCACTAGCAGTAGAAAAAGAAAGTAGCATAGGGAGCTTTATCATAACAATGATAGCTTTAACAGCAACATCAAGCACAGTCCTTGGCTTGATCATCTATCTATCAAGAATTGTATATGGAATTGCAAAAGAAGGATCTTTACCAAAATTCCTTGCACTAGTTCATCCTAGGTACAAGACTCCATGGGTAGCCATAGCTGTCATTGCTTTCTTTTCCATCCTCTTCCTATTTTTTGGAGACATGGTAACTACTGCATCCTTAGCAACTTTTTCAACTCTAACAGCTTTCATCGCAGTCAACCTTGCAGTAATCTGGCTGAGAAGGTACAAGATCTCTAGAAAGTTTAAAGTACCATTAAACGTCAGAAATTTTCCCATTCCTTCTTTTCTTGGAATTGTTCTCTGCAGCTTTATGCTTTTAAACGTAAGCTTAGAGGTGTTTAAAGTAGGTCTTCTTATAATCCTTGCAGGGATTATCTACAGCCTTATCCTAGACAGAATACTAAGATGGCTTAAGAGTTTGGGAAAATTTGAAGCGTGCGCTAAGTAAAATCTCTAGAAGCTTCTAGTGTTTTATTCCAAGTGACTTGTTAGTCTTTTCTATAGACTTGAACTTGTCTCTTTCAAGCTCAAACATTGCCCTTATTGCATCTACATTCTCCGGCACAACTATGGCTTCCTGGTGTACCATGTGGCCCCAGTACACATCCTTACCCTTAGCAGCTACAAGCTCTTCTATCACAGCAACCTCGTACATGTCACTCCTTATCCTGCCTA
>JGI24721J44947_10005290_pt1 | contig 17710 bp, 17 predicted proteins | sample YelNatPaOPGAMG01_FD_44947 | JGI IMG/M metagenome (IMG submission 44947)
AGCCAGGCGCTGCTTCTGGAAAAGATTGAAGAGCAAAGGCCAGAAACGGTTTTTGAAATAATGGTGACAGAAGAGGAAATTCTTAAGCGTTTATCTGGCCGGAGGGTTTGCCTTCAGTGCGGAGCTGTGTATAATATAAATAATAATAAGCCTAAAGTTGATGGTGTTTGCGACGTCTGTGGTTCTCCGCTGGTAATTCGTGAGGATGATAAGCCGGAAGTTATAAGAGANAGATATAAAGTTTATCTGGAAACGATAAAGCCGCTGGTAGAGCATTACAGCCGGAAGAAGGTGCTTTTCCAAATAGACGGGCAGAACTCAGCCGAAGAAATTTTCCGGGTGGTCAGTTCTATAATTGACCGCAGACTGGATGAAGTTAACGGAGTACAAAAGGGCGCATGATTATACTGAAATCAGAAACTGAGATAGAGATGATGCGCAGAAGCAACAGAATTGTAGCCAGAGTTCTGTCCGAGCTGAAAAAAATGGTGAGGCCTGGAGTGAAGACTAAAGAACTTGATGCTTATGCGGAGATGAGAGCCAGGGAACTGGGCGCTGTCCCGGCCTTTAAGGGTTACCATGGCTATCCGGCCTCTCTGTGTGTTTCGGTTAATGAGGAAATAGTTCACGGTATTCCTTCAGACCGAGAACTGAAGGAAGGAGATATAGTCAGCCTGGATTTTGGCGTGGTGTATGAGGGCTTTTACGGCGATGCGGCCATAACTTTGCCGGTGGGAGAAGTTTCTGAAACCGCCAGGAAGCTGATTGAAGTAGCCGAGAGCTCTTTCTATCGCGGTCTAGCGCAAATGAAAGAAGGAAACAGACTGTCAGATATTTCGGCCGCCATCCAGGCAGAAGTGGAAAAACATGGGTTTTCGGTTATACGGGCTTTTGTGGGACATGGCATAGGCAGGAATCTTCATGAAGAGCCCCAGGTACCAAATTTCGGGCTACCGGGCCATGGGCCGAGGTTGAAAAAGGGCCTGACCCTGGCCATAGAACCGATGATTGCNGCAGGTCACTGGGAAGTGGAAGTGCTGGCTGATGGCTGGACGGCGGTAACCAGGGACCGGAGTTTGGCCGCCCATTACGAGCATACGGTGGCTTTGACAGACCACGGNGCGGAGATTCTTTCGGTGGCCGGAGCGGAAGCAGAGGAAACAGTAGCTTCAGGGAGAATGGTCAATGCCTAAGCAGGATGTCTTTGAAATTGAGGGAGTCGTGCTGGAAACTCTCCCCAATGCCATGTTTAAAGTGGAGCTGGCCAACAAGCATGTAATCCTGGCTCATATCTCCGGNCGGATGAGAAAAAATTTTATCCGCATCCTGCCGGGAGATAGAGTGCTGGTGGAGATATCGCCTTATGATTTGACNAAAGGGCGAATCACTTACAGGTTCAAGTGAGGTGTAAGATGAAGGTCAGAGCATCTGTCAAGAAAATTTGCCGGAACTGTAAAATTGTCCGGAGGAAAGGGGTAGTCAGAGTCATCTGCTCTAACCCCAAACATAAACAAAGACAAGGATAAAAGAGGAGACCATGGCAAGAATAGCAGGTATCACATTACCACCTGAAAAAAGGATTGAAATCGGGTTAACCTACATCTACGGTATTGGCCGGTCTAAAGCCAACAAGATACTGGAAGAGGCCAAAATAGACAAGAACAAGAAGGTCAAAGAGCTAACCGAAGATGAGGTAAACAAGATCCGCCAGATCATCGAGAAGAGAGAGAAGATTGAGGGTGATTTGCGGAAAGAAGTGGCCATGAACATCAAGAGGTTGATTGACATCGGCTGCTACCGCGGGATGAGACACAAAAGAAATCTTCCGGTTAGGGGACAGAGGACCAGGACCAACGCCCGGACGAGAAAAGGACCACGTGGTCACACGATTAAGAAATTGAAAGAGAAGAAAGCTTAAATAAGGGAGAAGTGACATGCCCAAGGCCAAGACTAAAAAGAAAAAAGTTAAAAAGGAAGTTACCTACGGGGTGGCGCATATTCAATCCACCTTTAACAATACCATCATTACCATCACTGATCAGCAGGGTAACACCATCTGCTGGGCCAGTTCTGGCACCTCTGGTTTTAAGGGAGCCAGAAAAGGAACCCCTTTTGCTGCTCAGCTGGCGGCCAAAGAAGCGGCTAACAAAGCCAAGGAATATGGAGTGCGGTACGTTGATGTCCGGGTTAAGGGGCCAGGAGCCGGACGGGAATCNTCCATCAGGGCTCTGCAGGCCGCCGGTCTGGAGATTAAATCCATCCGGGACGTAACTCCAATTCCTCATAATGGTTGCCGGGTGAGAAGAAGGAGAAGAGTATAAGGTTTAAAGGAGACAAGATATGGCCAGATATCAAAAACCAGATTGTCGGTTGTGCCGAACGGAAAGAACCAAGCTTTTTCTTAAGGGTAATAAATGTCTGACAGATAAATGCCCTCTGGAAAGACGTCCGTTTGCTCCCGGTCAGCATGGCCGGATGAGAAAGAGAGTGCTGGGCTATGCCCTGCAGCTGCGGGAGAAACAGAAGCTGAAAAGATATTATTGTATGTCAGAAAGACAGTTCCGCCTGTTTTTCAAGAGAGCAGAGAAGCTGAAGGGNGTCACCGGTGAAAATTTGCTGATCATGCTGGAAAGAAGACTGGACAACGTGGTTTACATGATGGGTTTTGCCCTGTCTCGTTCCCANGCCCGTCAGATGATCACTCACGGACACGTCAAGGTTAATGATCGCAAGGTCACCATACCTTCTTACCTGGTCAAAGAAGGCGATGTCATAAGTTTTAAAGATAAAACGGCNCAGAACGAAAACTTCCGGGCGGTGGTGGAAGCCAACAAAAACAGGACAGTTCCTGGCTGGCTGCAGGTTGACTGGGATAATATGCAGGGACGCGTCGCCTCCATGCCGACCAGACAGGATATCACCATCCCNGTGGAAGAGCATCTGGTGGTTGAGCTTTATTCAAAATAAAAAGGAAGGATTGAAGGTTCTGATTGCCTTCCTTAAAAGGAGGAACCATGGCAGAACTTGGTTTCCAAAGACCAAGATATTTAGAATGTGATTATGAAACTTTAACCAATACCTATGGTCGGTTTCAAGCCCAGCCCTTTGAGCGAGGTTATGGCATAACCATCGGTAATTCNCTGAGAAGAATATTGCTTTCTTCCATCCCTGGCGCTGCCATAACCGCGGTCAGGATTTCCGGCGTATTACATGAATTTTCCACCATCCCTGGCGTAAGGGAAGATGTAACCCATATTATCCTGAACCTTAAAACCATTCCCCTGAAGTTGAAAGTCAATGAACCCAGAAGGATGACTCTAAAAGTGGAAGGCCCGGCGGAAGTTAAGTCGGGAGACATAGTACATGATTCAGATGTGGAAATCCTGGACCCCAACATTCTGATTGCCACCCTTGATACTGACGGCCAGCTGGACATGGAAATGGTGGTGAAAAACAACCGCGGCTACATCACTGCTGACCAGAACCTAGACAGCGACCTGAGCGTGGATTTTATTCCCCTGGATTCTTCTCATTCGCCCATTCTGAAAGTGAATTATACGGTGGAGCCAGCCCGCGTGGGCAAGAGAATTGATTACGAAAGTCTAACGCTGGAAATCTGGACTAACGGGGCTATCAGGCCGACTGACGCCCTATCTCAGGCCGCCAAGCTCATGAGAGACCATCTGAGCATTTTCCTGAACATCGTGGATGAGCCATTGGAAAAAGAAGCCATGGTTCCCAAAAAGGAAATTCCTTATATGGATAAAGTGGAAACACTGGCCAATACCATTGACCATCTGGAACTTTCCGTGCGGGCGAATAACTGTCTTAGAGCGGCGGGCGTAACCTATGTCTATGAACTGGTCCAGAAGACTGAAGAAGAACTTCTCCGGACCAAGAATTTTGGCCGTAAATCGTTGATGGAAATAAAAGAAACTCTTAACAATCTGGGACTTGGCTTAAACCTTGAACTGCATCCTAAATTGATAGAGCAGGTTCAAGCAGCCATAAAACAGAGCAAGACAGATAAGGAGCTTGAAGCATGAGACACCAGGTCAAACGCTATCAATTAAGGAGAAATACAGCCCATAGACGGGCCTTGTTGAGAAATTTGGTTACTTCTCTTCTGGAGAAAGAAAGAATCCAGACTACTCTGGCCAAGGCAAAAGCGGCCAGACCAATTGCCGAAAAAATGATTACCTTAGGAAAAAGGGGAACGCTAGCAGCCAGACGTCAGGCTCTGGCCTACATAATTAAAGAATCAGTGGTGCAAAAGCTTTTTGAAGAGCTGGGGCCGAGGTTCAAGGAGAGGCCAGGGGGTTATACCAGAATCGTTAAACTCGGGCTTCGTTCCGGCGACGGTGCCCAGATGGCCATGCTGGAATTATTAGGCGCTGAGTACAAGAAAAAAGCCAAGAAAAAAGAAAAAAGTAAAGAAAAAGAGAAAGAAAGTAAGTAATTATAATTTAGCCCAGAAGTGAGAGAAAGGCTTCCGGCAAAAAACGGAAGCCTTTTTTATTGTGGAAGAAAAAGTGGCCAAGGTTATCTGGAGTCTTGGATATTATTTTCTCTCCCGTGAGCCTTTTCCTGTTGCCCAGGCTCAGGATGCTCTCTCGGTGAGTTTCTGATAACTTTTCTTCTCTAACTTTTTGTCTTTAGAATTTGTTATTCCAAAGATTGCTTACCTGATGACTTCTCTCTATTTTTCCTCCGGCGGACGACGGCCACCCTGGTAGAGCTTTTGCCAGTAGTCATCGTAGAGGTTGGAGATTTGCACCATCGGTTTTTCATGGGTGGTAGCGTGGATAAATTCTTTTTCACTGATCATCAAGCCTACGTGGGTGATGTGGCCCGGACGACCAAAAAACACCAGGTCTCCAGCCTTTTCCTGACCCCTGGGGACTTCCATAAGCCCGGACTTGGTGAATTGAATGTCAGCATCCCGTAATATTTCAACGCCGCTTAACCTGTAAATAAGCTGAGCAAAGCCAGAACAATCAATCCCCAGCGGGCTGGTACCTCCCCAGAGATAAGGTAGACCCAGAAAACGTTTAGCCAGCTGCACCATTTGCTCCGCAGAAAGCCTTGGCCTCTTGAAGGGAGCCTGTTTTATCTGACCGTCCCCAACCTGGATGTAGCCCTTACGCCCGCAGGGTAAGGTGACTTGGCCCCATCTTTCTTGGTATTCGCCCAGTTCCAGCACAGTGGAGATAGGGGCCATGGTCAACGGTTTCTGTTTGGTGACATCGGGCGTGGCGTAGATAAAAGCCATCAGGCTGGTTATTTCAATGACCTGCCCTTCTGAAGCGTAAAACTTTTCTTTTTCCCGGTAGAGACGAACGGCTTGTCCTTCCACCCAGCCCTGGTAGGTATCCGGTGTCTCTATGTAATACCAGGTATGGTTGTTTTTATCTTTTTCTGTTTTAAGAACTTTTACTGTTGTTCCCAGTAAAGCCTGGCTGACCACATCCACGGTGGCGTCTGGCCTGGAGTACATGTTTTCTACGGAATGAATTATGACCCCATATTTTGCAGTTTCCTGGGCGAAGAGTGAAAAACCAGAAACCACAAGAGCCAGGCTCAGAGCAAAAATTGCTTTTTTCATGCTCTTTCCTCCAGTATAATAATAACCTGTCATAATGATTATATAAAAATAGTCCCAAAAATAAATATTTTTTTGGCCAAGAATGGAGAAGGAAAATGAAAAGAAAAGATTTTTTAACCCTGACGGGCAGCTTATTAGCTGCTTCTACTTTTTTCCCGGGGACCATTATCTCCTCTCAGAAAAAAGAGATAAAAAATGGAAAAGTAAAAGTCAGCACCCAGATTTATGAACTTCATCTGCGGCAGGCCTGGACACTTTCCCGCGGCACCTGGACCACCAGGCGCAATGTTCTGGTCCGGCTGGAAAAAGATGGTATTGTTGGTTTTGGTGAGGCGGCTCCCATTCCCCGCTACCAGGAAAGTGCTGAAAGCAACCAGGAGTTTATAAAAAAAGCTCTGCCTATCCTGGAAAAAGACCTCTGGGCTTTTCAGGACCGCTGGCGGGAACTGGAACAACTGGACTCCGGTCAGAATGCGGCTAAAGCCGCTCTGGACCTGGCTATACTGGATTGGGTCTGTAAATCGTTGAAGGTACCACTTTATAAATTTCTTGGGCTGGACCGAAATAAGACTCTGACCACTACTTTTTCCATCGGCATTGATGAGATACCCGTCATGCAAAAAACTGCTCAGCAAGCCAAGGATTTTCAGGTCCTTAAAATTAAAGTTGGTCTAAAAGATGATAAAAAAATTATTGAGGGGATAAGGGAAGTTACAGACCGTCCTTTGCGAGTTGATGCCAATGAGGGCTGGAAAACAAAAGAAGAAGCGCTGGAGATGATCAACTGGCTGGCAGATAAAGGTGTGGAATTTGTCGAGCAGCCCCTGCCGGCGGCCAACCTGGATGATTACCGCTGGCTAAAGGAAAGGGTAAAAATTCCCATCATCGCTGATGAAAGCGTTCATAAGAGCTGTGATGTCCCGGCTCTGGCTTCTGCCTTTCACGGCATAAATGTCAAGTTGATGAAATGCGGCGGTATACAGGAAGCCCTCAGGCTGGTGGCCGTGGCCCGGGCCTTTGGTTTAAAACTGATGATTGGCTGTATGATCGAAAGCTCACTGGCCATTGCCGCTGCGGCAGCCCTGACTCCACTTTTTGACTACGCTGACCTGGACGGCAACTTATTAATTGACAACGACCCCTTTAAGGGTCTGAAGTTAGACAAAGACCGCTGGCTGCTGCCGGATAGGCCGGGGCTTGGGGTGGAACCAGTTATACCGGAATGGTAGTTCCTGGCTTTAACTTTCAGGCCGCCTGATAATCAATAAATGGATTCGGTGGTGAGTTCAGGCCCGGGCTTTGTGTCTTTCTTAAAAATTCTGGATTACCTTTTTTAATTGAATTTGCTAACCACCTATTTTTCCGAAATTATGCGGCCGTATTCTGAGGACCTTTCCAGCCGGTCAAAATGCTGAAAAACTAGCCGACCGATCTGTCTGATCAGGGCGTTACCATCGGTTTGAGGTGATAAATAGGTGGTCATCACGCAGATGACGTAAGGATGTTTCTTTAACATGACCACCCCTGAGTCGCAGCGGACAGCTTCCAGTTCTCCTGGTTTATCAGCCACGACCACGCCTTCTGGTACAGCCTGCTGCAGGGGGCTATCTTTAGGAAGGGCCAGGATGGAAAAAAATTCCTTTTTATAAGTTTGCCCCAGGATGTTTTCCTTCCAGATTTTTTCCAGCAGGGTCATCATTTCCAGGGGAGTGGAGATGTTTTCCCGGCCGGCGAAAGCCGCTTTCAGGTCCATCATTTTTCTGTTCAGCTTTGTCTGCCTTAAGCCCAGAGAAATCAGGCGGTCGTTGATGGCTTTCATACCCACTTTATCAAGCAAAAGATTAGTGGCCGTGTTGTCGGAAAGAACGACCATTAAAACGCACAGGTCTTTTACAGAAATTTTCAAAGAAGGATTTCCCAGGTAAAAAAGAATTGGCCCGCCGCCGACTTTTTCTTCTGGTTTAAGGTCAATAAATTCCTCCAGCTTCAGACGTCCTTCTTCTGCCTGTTTTAGTACTTCCAGCAGTATGGCTATTTTTATGGAGCTGGCCTGGGGGAAGATTTCTTTTTCGTTCAAGAAAAAAGTGCGACCGGTGTTTAAATCTTTGACGGCCAGGCCTACTAATCCATCGGTGTTTTCACTAATGGTTTGCAGCTGGTTTTTTAATTTATTTTCCAGCAGGCTGACCTTGTTATCTTGTTCGCTGGAAAATACAGGCCTTACCAGAAATGACCAAAGGATTATGAAACCGATGATAAAGCAGGAAATATTTCTGGACATGGCCCCTCCTTTCTGGCTTTAAATTTCCTTTATCTTAAAAAATTATTTCCCGGTTCAGAATTTCAGCTTTAATCTTTTTTTATGATTAATTTCTGGCCGATGCTTAGGTTGTCACTCTCCAGTCCGTTGTCCTTTTTTATTTTTTCCACGCTGACCCCAAAAGTTCTGGAAATCTGGTAGAGGGAATCCCCGGCTTTAACGGTGTAAGTGATTGGCCCAGAGCCCGCGTTAACTTGACTGTTGGGCGGCGAACCATTATCTCCGGCCTCTGTCTCCAGACCTGCCCCGCGGCCTGGAATCCTGAGCTTCTGGCCGGGATAAATCAAAGTTGAGCTGCGCAGGTTATTTAAGCGGACAATGGCTGAGACTGAGGTGCGGTAGCGCCGGGCAATGGCTCCGAGTGTTTCACCCTTTTTAACCGTATGCCATCCATAAATCACGTCTGGCGGAGTCCAGTTAGGCAATTCGTTCAAACAGGCCAGAGTTTTTTCGCCGTAACCGACTGGTACTTTGAGTTCATATTCATAGTTTGGAGTTGAGTCATGCCTCAGTTCAGGGTTTAACTGAACGAGGTCCTCAGGGCTGAGGTTCAGTTTACTGGCAATCAATGATAATTTTACCGGTTTGTTGACCTTAACTGTTTCAAAATTGATGGCCGCATATGGCTCCGGCAAAGAAAAACCGTATTTCTCAGGGTTTTCTACAATCAGCAAAGTAGCAATAAATCTGGGCACATAGCGGGCGGTTTCATAAGGCAGGTTAGTAAACAGGTCCCAGAAATTGTCCAGATAATCAATTTTTTGGGCTTTAATCACGTTCTGAACGCGGATTTCTCCACAATTATAAGCGGCGATGGCTGTGCTCCAGTCACCAAAGAAATCATGCAGCTCAGATAGGTATTTAATGGCGGCTCTGGTAGATTTAACCGGGTCCATTCTTTCATCAATGTATTTGTCCCTCTTAAGACCATAACGATAACCCGTGGAAGCGATAAACTGCCATAAGCCCAAAGCCCTGGCGGTAGAAAGGGCTCGAGCTCTGTAACCGCTTTCAATGAGGGGAAGCCAGGAAAGTTCCTCGGGCAAGCCGGCCTGGCGAAGCTCTTCCAGGATCATCGGACGGTAGAGACCGGAGCGACGGTAGGCTTCTTCAAAAAACTTTCTTTCCACCGTCTGGAAAGATTTAATTTCAGCCTGGACCCAGCTATTTTCTACCAGCGGAATAGTCTTATGGTTAGAACCAGGTGGTGGAAGCCTGAAAGCATAAACCTGCTGAATTTTCTGGGCCAGAAGAATCCTCAGGTCGTATTTTTCCTGGGAGAGAGGTGAATCAACCGGAGCTTCTATTTTAAGCAGAGCTTCATAGGCCTTATCCAGCAAACGCAAAGCTTCGTCCAGATTTCCTTTTTCCATGGCTGTTTGGGCTTCCTGGTAGAGGGCGTAGACTTCATCGGTGGAACTGTTGTTTTCCTGCAGTTCAAGGTCAGAGGTTTTGGTTTCTGTCTTTTTCTCANAGGCCGTGGTGGCTTTTTCCGGGGCCAGCGCTTCTTTGCTGCTCTGNTTTTCTGGAGAAGCAGGTTCTGCCTTTTTGACNGCCTGGGGAGGAGAGGTGGNCACTGGTTTGAGGTTCTTTTTTGGAGTNGGCGTACAATTTATAAAAATAAAAGAGATGATGACCGTNAAAAATAAAAATGTTACCACTAAATTNTTTTTCATCACACACTCTCTTGACTAAAATTTTATAACATCAATTATCTTCCTAATCAACCTGATAAGTCTGTCTNANTTCAGGAAAAGGACTTATCCTGGTCACCAGCCTGGCCAGCGCTTAATGTTTCTGATGCCATTGCCAGGCAGTCTGGATGATAGTTTCCAGGTCCGAATATTTCCTTTCCCAGCCCAGCCAATCTTCGGCCAGGCGGCTGGAGGCCAACAGGACCGGCACATCGCCCAGCCTTCTGGAAGCAAACCGGAGGGTAACTTTCCTTCCGGTTATTTTTTCTGCCGTTTTGATGACTTCCAGCACAGAATAACCGCGGCTGGAACCAAGGTTAAGGACCTGGCTACCATTGCCGGCGAAAAGCTTTTCTAAAGCCAGTACATGAGCTCTGGCCAGGTCCGTCACGTGGATGTAATCTCTTATGGCCGTGCCATCTGGAGTGGGGAAGTCGTGGCCGAAAACCTGAAAATCAGGGTTTTTACCCAGCAGGTGAAGAAGAATGTTTGGTATCAGGTGAGTTTCAGGTGAATGCAGCTCTCCCAATTGTCCTTCCGGGTCGGCCCCGGCCGCGTTGAAATAACGCAGGGAAACATACTGCAAACCGTAAGCCCGAGAATAATCAGCCAGGATTTTTTCCACCATAAACTTGGTCATACCGTAAGGGTTAACGGGATTAAGGGGATGATTTTCTTCAATCGGAATTTTCTGCGGCGGCCCGTAGACAGCAGCGCTGGAAGAAAAAATAAAATTTTTTACCTGGTGGCGCAACATGATTTCCAGAAGGTTCAGGCTGGTGAATAAATTGTGAAGGTAATATTTCTGCGGGTCCTGGTAGGATTCGCCCACCTGAATCAGGGCTGCGAAATGAAGCACCGCGTCTATCTTATGTTGCCGGAAAACGGCCTCCATTTCATCCTTATTTCTCAAATCAGCCTGAATTACCTCGCCACCACAAATCAGTTCCCGGTGTCCAGAGCTAAAATTATCAACGATCACCACCTCGTAGCCGTGTTGTAATAAATCTTTGACGGTATGCGAACCGATGTAACCGGCTCCGCCTGTTACCAGCACTTTCATTTTTTCTTTTCCTCTATTAATTTTCTGGCTAATTTCAGTCCCTCAGCCCGGTTGTCAAATAAATTATCCAGTTGCCACTGGTAAAGCTTTTTCAAAATTTTTCCCATTTCTGGTCCGGGTTCTACCCCGAGTTTTATCAAATCACGTCCCATAATCAGGGGTTTGATAGTTTCCCGGTTAACTTTTAATTCTTCAAATTTTTTAAACAGCCAGAGTGCTTGACGGTCGAGTCCAGTGACTAATTTCTTTTTTCGGCCGGCCCGGTCAGCCGCATCCAGCAAAAGCAGAAGCTCAATCTCGCCTTTAACTCCGGCTGCCAGACGGTTAAAAGCCTTTCGGGTCACTACTTTTCTGTTCTGCCAGATTTCAGAAGCCCGGTGGTGGTGCCTGATCAGCAGCGGGACCATGGCCCTTAAGTTGTAGCCGTTCCAGGAAAAAATCTTTTGCCGGTTAAAGGCTTTCTTGGCCAGCTTCTCGCTGAGCAGGTCATGGCCGTTGTTAGTGATAACCAGTCTGTTTTTTTTGTATTCCCAGTTGGCGGTGGCCGGTTTTCCCACATCGTGATAAAGGGCCGCCAGCAGCAGAGCCAGCTTTTTCGGTGGCTCCAGCCCCTGGACTTCAGCCAGAGCTTTAGCCTGATCCACGGTCAGAATGGTATGTACCCAGACCGTATGATGCCCCTGTTCGTCCTTTTCGGGGTGAAAAATAGCATCCTGGATAGAAAGGCTACAGCGGTAAAGTTCAGGGAAAAGCTGCTTCAGCACGTTCAGCTTGAGCATTTCCTCCAGACCGCGGGATGGACGTCGGGAAAGTAGAAGTATTTTAAAAAGCTCTTCGTTGACTCGTTCTACGCTCAAACCGGTCAGGTCTACTTCCCGGGCGGCCAGGTAGATTTCCGGGTCAATAGTGAATTCTAAAACCGAGGCAAACCTGGCGGCTCTGATAACCCGCAGAGGGTCATCAGGGAAGGCCCGGGGGTTGGTCATGCGGATAATTTTGTTTTTTATGTCTTCATAGCCAGAAAAAGGGTCAATCAGGCTCCAGTCGGAAAGCCTCAGGGCCAGGCTGTTGCAGCGAAAATCCCGGCGCTCCAGGTCCTTCTCCAGCGGCAGGTAAGGGTCAGCCTGGATGATAAAATCTTTATGGCCTCGCTGGGGAGAACCAGCGGGCTGGACAGGTTCATCGCGGCGGGGTAAGGCCACGTCATAAGTACGGCCGTCAACAGTAAATTTAATCACCCCGAAGCTTTTGCCCACCAGGTCTACTTTACCGTGTTGCTTTAACTTCTCCACGATTTCTTCCAGCGGATGCCCCTGGACCAGGATATCAACTTCTTCAGAAGGCAAACCGCGCAACCGGTCCCTGACAAAACCGCCGACAGCATAGACGTCTGGCCCGAAAAGGCGGACAAAAAGCTTGCGGTGTTTAAATTCTGCCTGTAACTTTTTCATCAAAAGGTATTTTACCTATTTTTTTGGCTGTTTGAAGACCCGCAGGCCAACATATTCAAGGTCAGGAGCAGTGTAAGCTTCCTCGGTGCTGGCCCTCTGGATGGCAGAAAAGCCCTGGATTTGTCCCTGACCCCGGCTGTCCACTGTCCACTCGGCCACGTTTCCACCCAGTCCGTAAATCAGGGCTTCACCGGCGGGTGGGAAATAATCCACCGGGAGTAGAAGAGCCGCTTTAGTTTTCAGCCTGGCTACCTCTTTAAGCAACTGTTTATAATCATCAATGTTTATCTTATACCCGGCCCAGTACTCAATGGTGTTTTCCGGACCTTTGGCCAGAGACAGAAGTTTTCGCGCTTCTTCAGCGCTGGGCAGGCGGTAGTTTTCTCCCGTCAACTGGCTCAGCCACCGCACGTACTTCTGGGCTTGCTCAAAGGAAATACCGCTTACCGGATAATTTTCGGTGCCGGCGGGAACTTGGTACCCAGGGTCAAAAGCCTTCCACTGGGCTCTGGTCACTTCAAAGCGGCCAACTTCCAGGCCTTCCCAGGAGACTGTTTCGGGAATCAGTTTGTCTTTAACTACCTTTCCGTAATTGTTCCCTGAGCGAGCAAACCCCTGAGCTTTGATGGCTAGGTCTAGCGGGGAACCTTCTTTGAGAGCTTCGTTGACCGGTTTAAAGGTGCCGAAGAAGTGCTTTTCAAACCAGGCCAGCTCTTCTTCCATTTTTCTTCTCTGATGGCTGAGTTTTCTGAGCCCGTGCGGCTCGCCAGGAAAGACGATAAAGCGTACCGGCGCCTTTCCGATTTGCTGCAGCGCCCGGTAATGTTCCATTCCCTGGCTGAAGGGTACGTTAGTATCCTCTGTGCCATGGAAGATGATGGTAGGAACTTTCATGTCTTTAAAATGGAGCAGAGGAGAAATTTGCAGGTAATAATCCGGCCTTTCCCATGGAGCACCGAGGAAATAATAATTATCAAAGCTGACGCCAAAAGCGCAGGTGCCGTAGTCACTGAACCAGTCCACATCAGCTGCGCCCACGCCGGCAACTTTAAACTTATTGGTCCAGACTACAAGAGCGATGCTCAGGATGCCGCCGTTTGACCAGCCCATGGTCCCAAGCTGGTCGGGGTTGACCAGACCCTTGCTTACCAGGTAATCAATTCCCTTAAGCATATCTTCTATGGGGTAGTCGTAGTAATGTCCTTTGATGGATTCGACAAACTTCTGACCATAACCTATGGAACCGTGGTAGTTGGGCATCAGGACGAAGCAACCTTTCTGGGCCAGCAGGTGAGGGTAGTAGGCGTAGGAGGCTTCAAAAGAATCCATGTCTATACCGGTCGGCCCGCCATGAATGTTAAGAAACAGCGGATATTTTTTCCCGGGCTGGTAATCAACGGGATAATAGAGAAGGCCTTCAATTTCTTCATTCAGCGCGCCTTTCCATTTGATAACTTCCGTTCTGGCCATTTTTTTGTTTTTAAGATGAGCATTGAGTTCCAGGAGCTGCCTTTCGTTCACTATTTTTTGCCCTTCTAAACTGGCCCAGAACCATTGCTCGGGCGTGGAAGCAGTGGAGTAGGAATAAATTATTTTTGGGCCTTTTTCCTGACCAATCAGGCTGAAAAGATGAGGGTAGTGTTGGCCTTCCAGTTCAGCAAAGGCAAAGCCGTTATCTTGGCGGAAATAACGTCTCCATTTGGGAACCGCTCCGTTGGCCAGAGAGGCGATAAAACCATCTTCGCGTACCAGAAAGCCCAGGCCCATCAGGCCCCAATCCCACTTAAGGTCAATTTCACGATACTGGCCGGTTTTAAGGTCGTAGTAATAAAGGAATTCAGCTCCCGCGGTTTCATTCGCCGGGTCCGAGGTTCTGAGCACAGCAAAGTAAAATCCCTGGTTGTTTAAATCCCAGTGGATGTCAGCTGGCTTGAAAAAAGGATCCTTAAAGATTTCTTCACTCGAACGGTCAGCCAGCCGGACGAGGAAAAATTTGGGCTTAACCTTCTTGTCTACCTCATAGCTCAGGCTCTGGTTATTTCTGGTGATGACCAGCTTCTTGTCTGGTGAGAGGTAGAAATTGGTAATCTGGTCCTTGTTTTCCGTCAGACGGTGCCATTTTTTCTCCTTCAGACAATAAAGGAAAAGCCTCTGGGGAATCATGTGTTCCTGGTCTTCGTAGACCACGGAATCATCTTTTCTTTCTTTATTTTTAATTTCCAGCCAAGTTCGCGGTTCACGGGCCAGAACCAGAAAGTGGTCATCATCCACCCACTCGTAGCTGATGACTCCAAATTCCAGGCTGGTGACTTTCCAGGGCTCACCGCCCTTGAGGTCCAGGAGCCAGTTGGGGCCCGGATTCTTCGGCTTGGCCGTCATCAGCCTCTCCCTCTTTCCGGCTGCTGAGGAAAGCGATTCTGTTTCCGGAAGGGGACCAGCGGGGCCGGCTCTCCGATGATTTTCCCCGGGTAAGCTGTACTGTTTCCGGTTTTTCTTTAAGGTAGGTCAAAAAAACATGCGTTAGGCGACTGTCTTTTCCCTTGTCCGGTATACTCTTAACCCAGACCGCCATGGTTCCGTCAGGAGAAATCTGGAAATCCTGGGCTCTTTCCAGGTTGATAATATCATCAATGGACCAGGGTGATAGTTGCTGGCTTTTCTCCTGGCTTAATAGTAAAGAAACAGAGAAGAGAACCAGGGCGAATAGGCCCATGATAAAGCAGGTGGCTTTAAGTCTTGAATTCTTCATCTTTCCTCCAGCTTTTGTTTTTTTATTTTTTTCTTATATTAATATAACGAATTTACCTGGATATCCAGCATTTTTTTTGCCTATCCTGTATAATTATCTTCTCGAATTTTCTGCCTGAGCTGCAGGGAGAGAGACCGAATGCGTGGTAAAGTAGTTTATAAAGTATCTGGACATTTGTTAGCCATCTGCTTGATTTTGCTCCTAACCGGTCAGGCTGTGGCCGCCGCCGGAAAAGAGCTGGAAGTAACTCTTCAAGAGAAAAAAATCCAGGAACTTACGGCTGATGGTCTGACCCTGTCTTTTCTGGTCAGGGTGGAAAACAGGTCAGAGAAGTCCTATCTTATTTCTTCCTATCAATACCGGGTTCTGGTGAATCAGAAAGAGTATTTTACTCAGAATACTACTCTGGAAAATGAACAACTGGAAATTAAGCCAGGCGAACCGGTCGTCCTAAATTTTCCGGTCAGGTTAAGCTATCAATACCTTAAACCATTTCTGACCGAAAACCAGAAACAGGCTACCTGCCAGGTGTCAGGTCAGCTGTTTTTTGTCAGCGAGAAGAAAAAAGTAGAAAAGATTCCGTTTGAGTGGTCCATGTCTTTTCCCATTTTCAAACTGCCCCAGCTGAAATTCTGGCCGCTGCAGGTCAAAGCCCTGACCCTGGGGGGAGCGGAGTTTAATTTTGTCTTTTCTTTAGTCAACGAGAATGCCTATGAAGTATTGGTTCAGGATATCAACCTGGAGTTAACTCTGGCCGGCAAGGTCATTTTTCATGGTAAGCTGGCTGGAGATAAAACCCTTGGAGCTGGACAGGAAAAAACTTTTCCGCTTTCGCTTATGCTTGATTTTTTTGAACAGGGACGTGAGCTCAGGGATGAGCTGGAAAAGGAAAAGCCAGAATTTAAGCTGAAAGCCCTGGTCACGGCTGATTCGGCCTGGGGGGTTTTTAGCTTTGTGCTGGAAAAAACGGGCCAGGTAGAAAAGCAGCTAAATCATTAACGCCAAAGCGATGATTTCAGCCATCATTGTCACCTACAACAGAGCTTCTTTCCTGCCTGAAGCCATAGAATCTATCCTGGGACAGACCTATTTTCAGAAAAACCCGCAGGATTGGGAATTATTAATCGTTGACGATGGTTCAACCGATCAAACGCCAGAGATTGTCCAGAAGTATCTGGCAGACCCCAGAATCAAATACTTTCGAACTGAAAATCGGGGAGTAAGCGCAGCCCGGAACCTGGGGCTGGCCAGAGCGGAAGGGGATTTCCTCGGCTTTCTGGATTCAGATGACCTCTGGCTTAAGGACAAAATTCAGGTGCAGATGAGTTATCTGAGAGCCTTTCCGGAAGCCAGGTTCTGTCTTACCGAAGAAATCTGGATCAGACATGGCCGGAGAGTAAACCAGGCCAAAAAACATCAGAAGTATTCAGGCTGGATACTGGAGAAGGTTTTACCTCTTTGTCTGCTCAGTCTATCCTCAGCTCTTTTTCGGCGGAAGCTTTTCACAGAAATCGGTGTTTTCGATGAATCCCTTCCTGTTTGTGAAGATTATGACCTGGGCTTGAGGATAGCTTTGCGTTATCCCTACCATTTTATTTCCACCCCTTTAATCATAAAAAGGGGTGGTCATGCGGACCAGCTTTCCCGTAAATACTGGGGCATGGACAGATGGAGAATCATAGCTCTGGAAAAGGCCCTCCAGAAGGTCTTGACCGCAGAACAGGCCCGGCTGATTAAAGCTGAAATTCAGAGAAAATGCGAGGTCTTAATCAGCGGGTTTGAAAAAAGGGGGAAACTGGCTGAGGCAGAANATTACNGCCGGATTNAAGAAAAATACCGCCTCTAAAAAGAAAAAGGCCANGNTCCGAGTTTGAACCTGGCCTTTTGGCTTTATTTTTTTATCAGAACCAATAATTTAGACCAATAGATAAGATATAGCCGCTGAGGTCAAATTTCTCAAAACCTTCAAAAGCATCCCGGAAATTGACTTTGAGGAAGTTATACCTGACTCCCAGGTCCAGGGTCATCCGGTAGCCGATAGGCAACATGACCCCGGCAAAAGCATGGTAACCAAGAGAAAACCTGTTGGTTTCGTCACTGACAACATAAGTTATAGGATAAACCTGAATATCTCCCAGGTCAGGGTCTGAATATATGTACGGGTCAGAGAAATCTATCATGCGGCCATGGATTCTGACGGACCATAAGTGCAAACCTATGCCGCCCCCAAAATAGGGAACAAACTGCACCCGGCGCCCGAGAGGAGTTATTTTTACCGATAGTTGAAAAGGGGTCTGGGATACTTCAAAGCTGTGGATAATCATGTCTCCGTCAGGAAACCAGCGGACCGGAAAAGCAAATTCCTGATTATTAATCGAATACATACTCCAATCTCGGTAGTATCCAGCTTTGTTTCTGCTGTAAAAGTCAATCCCCAGAACCAGGCTGATGTTTTTGTTTATAAAAAATTCATAGTTAAAACCAATCATGCCCCCCTGATAATCAGATTTTCTCAAGCTCATGTTGTCAAACTCAATTTTCCATAGACTATCAGGCCCGCCGCTCATCCTGGGGACAAAATATCCATAACGAAAGGTAAGAATATTTGCCGAGGCCGTGGCCGTAAACAAAAGTATTATTCCCAGTGCTGCCAGAATTGTTTTTTTCATATTTTTTCCTCCTCGCCATTCTATTATAGCAAACATCGTGCCAGATTTAATAAACAAATTTTCTCCTGATCCCCCTTTTAGGGTGTTTATTTTAGATGACACCTGTCCTTTGCTGATTATTGAATCGCTGGCCATTATAAGTTAATCTAAGAGTGCCTG
>JGI24721J44947_10005293_pt1 | contig 17706 bp, 17 predicted proteins | sample YelNatPaOPGAMG01_FD_44947 | JGI IMG/M metagenome (IMG submission 44947)
TATGGTTTATCTTAAGGAGTTATTTTATGGAAAAAGTTATTGCTATTAAGACAGAAAATTTAGGAAGAACTTATAAGAAAGAAAAAGGAGTTATTGAGGCCCTTAAAAATATTAATATTGAGGTAAATAAGGGAGAGATTTTTGGTCTTCTTGGTCCAAATGGAGCAGGCAAAACAACATTAATAAAAATTCTTACAACACTTTTGCTCCCGACTTCTGGAAAAGCATATGTTTTAGGATATGATGTTGAAACTGAAACATTAAGGATAAGAGAAAAAATAAATATGGTTAGTGGCGGTGAATGGGCAGGATATGGAATATTAACAGTTAGAGAAAACTTATGGATGTTTTCACAATTTTATGGAATTCCCTCAAAAAAAGCAAAAAGAGATATAGATAAATATCTTGAAATCTTTGGTCTTAAAGAAGATGCTAATACAAAGATTAGTAAACTTTCAACTGGTATGAGACAAAAAATGAATATAATAAGAGGAATTTTATCTGATCCAGAAGTTTTATTTCTTGATGAGCCAACTCTTGGACTTGATGTTCAGATTGCAAGAGCAGTAAGAAGTTTCATAAAAATCTGGATGAAAGAGAAAGAGAATAGAGCAATACTTTTAACTACACATTATTTAAATGAAGCAGATGAGTTGTGTAATAGAATTGCAATTATTGATAATGGTGAGATTCATGCACTTGATACTCCTCAAGGATTGAAAAAACTTCTTAAAAATAAGATTTTATATTCAATTGAACTTGAAAGAGAATCATATTTTAAATTAAAAGAATTGCCTTATACTACGAAATTTACTGTTAATCCAGTAAAAGATGGAAAAACTGAAATAAAATTTCAAATAGAAGATGAAGGCAGAATAATTGATATATTAAATTATCTTAAAGAAAGAGGTTTTAACCTGACATCTTTTAGAAAAAGAGAGCCAACTTTGGAAGATGTTTTTATTGAAATTGTTGGGAAAAAGTTAGAGGAAAATGAAGAAAGAGTATCTGATTAGGAACTTAAGAGCAGTAATTGGAAGAGCATACCCAAGAATAATTGCTGCAAATAGAGAATATTCCTGGGTTATTGCTGATATTGTTCTTCCTTTATTATCAGTTATTGCCTATGGAACACTTTATAAATTTCTTGGAGCATCCAATGATTTTCTTGGTTTTGCAGTTCTTGGTGGAGCAATGAGTGCCTTCTGGCTAAATGTTTTATGGGATATGGCATCTCAACTCTACTGGGAAAGAATGAGTGGGAACCTTCAACTTTATATTTCAAGCCCGATATCATTAATTTCAATTCTTTTTGGAATGAGTATAGGTGGAATGTTTGCAACTTCTTTAAGAGCAGCAGCAACACTAATTGTTGGAACAATTATTTTTAAACTCGATTTCAGTTTGATAAATTTAACTCTACTAATTTTAGTTTTCTTCTTAACTCTATCTGCTCTATATGGTCTTGGTATGACTCTTGCCTCTTTATATTTAATCTGGGGAAGAGAAGCATGGCATCTTTCAGAATTTTTTCAGGAGCCAGTTTATCTTGTAAGTGGTATGTATTTTCCAATAAAATTTTTAGGAAGAGTTGGTTTTTTCTCCTCACTTATCCCATTAACAATTGGTCTTGATGGATTAAGACAGGTTCTATTTAAGCAAGGTGCAACTTTTGGATTTTTATCTGTAAATATTGAAATTTTAATTCTTCTAATATTAACAGTTATCTATATGATTCTTGCTGTTTTCTATCTTAAAAAAATGGAATATCTTGCAAGAAAGGAGGGAAAACTAACAATAAGATGGGAGTAATTAAGAAAATTTTAAATGATTTCAAATCATCCTTTTATCTCGGATGGAAAATTGAGAGTAACTGGACAGACCCATTTTTATTTTTAATATATTCACTTGCAAAACCTCTATCAAGTGCCTTTATATTGATAATTATGTATATTATTATTTCACAGGGAAAAATTCAGGAGACCTTGCCTCACTTAATCATAGGAAATGCTCTTCATCTTTATACTGCAAATGTTTTATTTGGAATAGCATGGACTGTTATTGATGATAGAGAATTTTATGAGACCTTGAAATATGTTTATATTTCTCCGGTGAGTATGTTTCAATTTCTTGCTGGTAGAGGATTTGCAAAATACTTAACAACCACAATTTCATCTTTTATAATAGTTATTTTTGGATTTATTTTCTTAAAAGTTAGATTTACACCAATTCCTTACTGGTATATATATTTTCCAGTTTTTCTTTTAGTTGGTTCATTATCTCTATTTATAATTGGTTATTTTTTTGCTGGAATAAATTTTTTGATAAGCAGACAGGGTTGGTTCTTAACTCAAAGCGCAACAGGAGTTTTTTTACTTTTAACCGGAGCGATTTTTCCAATAAATACATTTCCAGGAATAATTGGAAAAATTGGTATATATATCCCTCAAACAATCTGGATTGATGGAATGAGAAAGATACTCTTAGGACAGGGATGGAACAGTTATTTTATGAATATGAACATTAATAATATGTTGTCTTTATTAATTTTTGAGAATATTATCTATTTCATTTTAATTTTTCTATTTTTTAATTTCTCTTTAAGAATTGCAAGATACAGGGGTCTTATTGATCAGAGAACAATGGGTTAAAAAAGAGATGTCTCAACAATGAAATTTTTTGTAAGAACATTATAAATCTCTTGAAAATTTTTTCCTGATAGTTCAAAGTTACTTTCACTTTTTCTTGAAAAATATATATAGTTTATACCAAACTCCTTTGCTCCTATTATATCTTTTTCAATACTATCACCTATATGGACAACTTCTTCTTTTTTAACATTAAACTCTTTTATTATTTTATTAAATGTGTTTTTATTTGGTTTAACATATCCAATTTCATCTGAGAAAAAAATTTTATCAAAAAAATCAATTAATTTATATTTATTTAATATCTCTTTTAAAGCCCAACCAGGTGTTCTACCAGCATCAGATAGAATACATAACTTTAAATTCAGTCTTTTCAATTTTTCTAAAAATTCATAAACATTATCAACAACCTTTGGTGGGAATTCAAAAATAGCACTTTCATAACTCATTTTTATATCCTCTAAAACCAGACTATTTGGTATTGTTCCAAACTCTTTAAAAATAAAATAAATTTGTTGAGAAACATTAATGCTTTTTTGTGTCTTTTTTTGAGTTGAAAAAAGCCAGTCACTCATTTTTTGATATGCTTTTCTTACATCTTTAATTGAAATATTTAAAGGGGAGAGATATTCATATAATTTCTTAATTCTTATCTCTCCCCTTTTTTCTTCTAAATTTGGATCATCTTCAATTATTGTATCCCAGAGATCAAGACTTACTATTTTAAGCAACTTTCTCTCTTTTTATATCCTCAAGAATTCTTTTAAGTTCCTCACCTTCAATTGTTTCTTTATCAATGAGGACTTCTACAACTTTCTTGACTCCCTCACTGTTTTCTTTCAAAATATTTTTTGCCCTTTCGTAGCAATCTTCAATAGTTTTTTTAACTTCTTTATCTATTTCATATGCAACCTGTTCAGAATAGTCTCTTTCAGATGCTATATCTCTTCCCAAAAATACATATTCAGTTTTTCTTCCAAAAGTTAATGGTCCAAGTTTATCACTCATTCCAAATTCAGTAATCATTTTTCTTACAATTTCGGTTGCTTTCCTTAAATCACTTTCTGCTCCAGTTGTTTTATCAAATGTGAAAAGTTCTTCAGCAGCCCTACCACCAAGAAGAGTTGTAACTTCAGATAAAAGTTGTTCTTTTGTTCTTAAGAATTTCTCTTCCTGTGGAAGTTGTAATGTATAACCTAAAGCCATACCTCTTGATATTATTGAAATTCTGTGCACAGGATCTGAGTGAGGCAAAAGATTTGCAACAACAGCATGACCTGTTTCATGAAATGCAATTACTCTTTTTTCTTCATCAGATACTACTCTTGTCTTTTTCTGAGGACCAGCAATTACTCTATCAATTGCCTCTTCAAGTTCATCCATAGTTATCTTATTTTTATTCCTTCTTGCAGCAAGAAGTGCTGCTTCATTAACAAGATTTTCAAGATCAGCACCTGTAAATCCGGCAGTCCTTTTAGCAAGTGTTGGTAAATTTATATCTGGTCCTAAAGGTTTATTTTTAGTATGAATTTTTAAAATTGCCTCTCTTTCCTTTACATCAGGAAAATTGACAACTATTCTTCTATCAAATCTTCCAGGTCTAAGTAGAGCCTGATCAAGTATATCAGGTCTATTTGTTGCTGCAATAACTATAATTCCTATGTTTGGGTCAAATCCATCCATTTCAACAAGTAGTTGGTTAAGAGTCTGTTCTCTTTCGTCATGCCCACCACCAAGTCCTGCTCCACGCTGTCTTCCAACTGCATCAATTTCGTCAATGAATATTATACATGGCGAATATTTTTTTGCTTCATTAAAAAGATCCCTTACTCTTGCAGCACCAACTCCAACAAACATTTCAACAAATTCTGAGCCAGAAACACTGAAAAATGGAACACCTGCTTCTCCAGCAACTGCTTTTGCAAGAAGTGTTTTACCACAACCAGGAGGTCCAACAAGGAGAACTCCTTTTGGAATTTTTGCTCCAATTGCAGAAAATTTTCTCGGATTTCTTAAAAATTCAATTTCTTCCTGAAGATCTTCTTTAACCTCTTCAAGACCTGCAACATCATTGAAAGTTATTTTTGGTTTATTTTCAATAAATAATCTTGCTTTACTTTTTCCAAAATTAAAAACCTGTGAATTTGCTCCTCCAGATAGAGATCTCATCATTATCATCCAGAAGAATATTATAAGAATAACAGAACCGATATTGCTTAAAATATACCACCATGTTCCACTATTAGATGTTGGTTTTATTGTTGTATTAACATTTTTTTCTATGAGTAAATTCGGAAGATTAGGATCATCAAAAGGTGGTAGAGTTGTTGAAAATTTATTTCCATTAACATAAGTTCCAGTTACATTCTGCCCATCTATAGTAACTTCCTGTATAGTTCCTTCTTTAATTTTTGAAATGAATTGTGTGTATGAAATCTTTTCAATATTAGAAGTTGTTGCATTTGAATAGAAACTATACATAAAATAGATAAAAACAATCATTAATATTAATGGTATTAAACTTCTAATTATATTAAAAATGTTGTTTTCACTTTTTTTCATATTTCATCACCTCATACATATATACTTCTGGTTTTAAAACAGAAATATATGGTAAATTTCTATACTTTTCATTAAAATCAAGACCATAACCTACAACAAATTCATCTGGTATTTCAAATCCATAAAATTCTACAGGAACTTCAATTTTCCTTCTCACCTTTTTGTTTAACAAAGCACATGCTTTTAAAGATAGAGGTTTTCTTGCTGAAAGCATTTCTCTCAAATATGTAAGTGTAAGCCCTGTATCTACTATATCTTCAACAATAAGGACATGTCTATCTTCTATTGAATGGTCAAGATCTTTAGTTATCTTAATTATACCAGATGATTTTGTAGATGCACCATAAGATGAAATTCCAAGATAATCTAAAGAGAGGTATATATTCATTTCTCTTATTAAATCTGTTAAAAAAACAGTTGCTCCTTTTAATACACATACAAGATGCGGAAACATCTCTTTGTATTCTTTTGANATCTCTTTCGCAAGTTCATTAACTCTCTTTTTAATCTCGTTTTCTGTTATAAGAATCTTTTGAATATCTTTATCCATCTAAAATCCTCCAATTTAATTTTAATACAAATAATTCTTTTTGTTAATTCTGTTACTTTATAATTTTCAGAAATTCTAATTCCAATTAACCATAATATATCATTTTTTTTATCTAATAAAACTGGNAAATTCCATCTTATACTTTTTGGTATTTTACTATCTACAAAAAAATCCTGTAGTTTTTTATATTTTTTTAAACCAAGTGGTTTAAATTTTTCTCCAAATTCTACCTTTCTTATTTTTAGAGGAAAATCAATTTTATCATAATCAAAAAAAGAAGTAAATGGGTCATTAGTTTTTGACATTTTTTCTACTAAAGAAATATTAATTTCCATACCAATTTCTTTATATGTACCAAATGATGGAATTTCTATATAAAAATCTTCTATTTCTAAACTTTTCCTTTCAATAATAATTTTATCTTTATCTTTTATTGCCAATATATTTAAAGGAAGTTCTATGGTTTTTCCAGTTTTTTTATTTTCAAGAGATATAACTTTATCAATATGCTCAAGTGAATACTCTCTTAAATCACCGTTAAATTCTAAATAAGAAATCGCCTTTCTAATTAATCTTCTTTTTAAGGATAGATCTAATTTTTTAAATTTTTCAAGATCTATTTTTATAAAATCATCACCAAATTTTAATAAATCTTTTTCAATATTTTTAACTAAATTTTCAATTAATTTATCTTCGTTTTTCAATATATTTGACAAAGAAATAACTTTTTGTTTGAAGTTTTTATTAAACTCTTTTTCTATAATTGGAATTAGATAATTTCTAATTTTGTTTCTTAGAAAGTCAGTTTCGAGATTTGTTTTGTCTACTCTATATTCTATATTATTTATTTTTAGATAATTTAAAATTTCTTCCTTTTTTATATTTATTATTGGATGAATTAAATTATCTATTTTTTCTGAAATTCCAGTTAAACCTTTTGTCCCGCTTCCCTTAATAAAATTTATTAAAATTGTTTCTACATTATCATCAAGGTTATGTCCTAATGCAATTTTTGTTAAATTTTCTGATTTTATAATTTTATTAAAAAAATTGAACCTGACATCTCTTCCGCACTCTTCANTGGATTTTTTNNTTTCTTTACTAATTTTTTTTACATCCTCCCTTTTAACATATAGAGGAATCTTTAATTTCTGAGAAACCTTTCTTACAAATNTCTCATCTAAATCAGAATCTACANCTCTTAATTTGTGATTTATATGAGCAATTATAAGTTTATTATTAAAATTATGATAAAGAAAATATAATAAAAAGATAGAATCTGGACCACCTGATAAACCAACAAGGATTCTATCATTTTCATCAATCAAAGAGTTGCTTGAAACAAAATTTTTGACTTTTTTAATTAAATCCATTTTAATGGTGGCGGCGGAGGGAATCGAACCCACGACACCACGGGTATGAGCCGTGTGCTCTGACCATCTGAGCTACGCCGCCTTCTTAAACATTTTACTAAATTTGTTTTATTTTTCAATAAAAAAATCTTTAATCTTTTTAATTTTATTATAAAATTATAATAAAGAAAGGTTAATTTTTTAAAAAAATGGAAGAGAATTATAAAAAGAATTTAGAAGAAGCATTAAAAGAGAGTGAAGAAAAGTTTAAAAGCCTTTTTTATAATAATCCAGAGGCACTTGTATATATAGATAAATATGGAAATATTATTGATATAAATCCTAAATTTACAGAATTATTTGGTTATACACTTGATGAAATAAAGGGGAAAAATTTAAATAGTGGAATAATCCATCCAGATAATCTTAAAGAAGAAGGAATTAAACTTGATGAAATTGCTTTAAAATCTGGATATATAAATTTTGAAACCATAAGAAAAAGGAAGGATGGAACAACTTTTCCTGTTTCAATCTCTGGCTCTCCAATAATAATTAATGGTGAAGTTTGTGGAGTTATTGGTTTGTATATAGATCTAAGTGATAGAAAAAAACATGAAGAAATGTTGAGATATCTTTCAATACATGACCCTCTTACTGGTCTACCAAATAAAATTTTTTTACAGGAAAAATTCCTGATAGAAAAAGCAAGACATGATAGATATAATATAAAATTTGCTGTTTTATTTGTTGATCTATATGAATTTAAAATTATAAATGATAATTATGGACATAATATTGGAGACGAAGTTCTAAAGATAATTTCTGATAGATTTCAGTTAAATATAAGAAAATGTGATTTAGTTTCAAGAATTGGAGGGGATGAATTTGTTCTTCTAATAACAGATTTAAATGATCCAAAGAACGCAGGTGTTGTTGCAAATAAAATTATAAATTCATTCAATGATTCAATTGTTGTAAAAGATAAAGAATTTAATATAGGAGTAAATATCGGAATAGCAATTTATCCTGATGATGGAGATGAACTTGATGATCTGATTAAAAAGGCAGATTTTGCAATGTATCATGCAAAAAATATTGGTAAAAATACATTCTTTTTTTATAATGAGAATATTTCCAAAGAGAGATTTGAAGAGATAAAAAATATAAGAAGAAACAGTTATAAATATGAATCAATATTTAACTATTCTCCTGTTGGTATGGCTTTACTTGATAGTGATAAAAATATATTTTTTGTTAACAATAAACTATTAGAGATTTTAGAAATTAATAAGGATGATATTTTGGGAAAATCTTTTGAAGAGATTTTTAATGATACTTATTTTGAAATTGATAAGTATCAATTAGAGAAATTTTTTAAAGGAGAAATAGATGAATTGAATATTGAAACCCCCTATATTAAAAAAAGTGGTGATAAAGTTTTTCTTAAAATGAGTTTTTACAATTTTAAAGATAAAGAGTTAAATGTTAACTATATTTATTTAACAATTTTTGATATAACAACAGAAAAAATTTTAAATCATAACTTAAAAAAGGAGAAAGATTTTTTAAACAATATCTTAAATAATTTAGAANTTATTGTAGTTTTGGAAGATTTAAATGGAAATGTGCTAATGATAAATAGAAAGGGTTGTGAAATACTTGGATATAGTGAAGNGGAGATTATAGGTAAAAATTGGGTAGAAAATTTTACACCTGATTATTATAAAGATGAACTTAAGAAATTTTATAATGATTTAAATAATATTGGAATTAATGAATATAATTACCATCAAAATCCAATTAAAACAAAAAATGGTGAAGAAAGAATTATACTCTGGAATAATAGTCTTATTAAAGATGAAAATATAACCAAATTATTAAGTTCAGGCCTTGATATTACTGAGAATATAAAAATAAGAAAGCAATTAAAAGAAAGTGAATATTTATTAAAGAAAGTTTTTGATATATCTGATGAGATAATTTTTGTAAAAGATTTAGATGGTACATATACTCTTGCTAATAAAGCCTTTTCAGATATTTTTGAAAGACCACTTGATGAAATTATTGGGAAAAAAGATAATGATATATTTTCAAAAGAAGAGGCAGAATATTTAAGAGAAATTGATAAGAGAATAATTGAATCAAAACAACCTCAAACTNATGAATATAGATTATTTGTTAATGATGAAGAACTTATTTTTAAAACAACAAAATCACCAATTTTTGATGAAAATGGAAATGTTATAGGAATTTGTGGATTTGCAAATGATATTACTAATTTGAAAAAAAGAGAAAAGGAGAGAGATGAACTTATAAATTCCTTAAAAAATGAACTTTACTATCAACAGAGCATTAGAAAAATTACAGATATATTGAATTCTTATAGAGATTTAAAAACTCTTCTTCAAGCCATTCTTAATGAAGTAGATAAAATTGTGCCATCAAGTTCTTCAAACATTGCATTATTTGAAGATTCAAAACTAAAAAATATGGCAATAAGAGGTTATGAAAAATATGGAATTGAAGATTTTGTAAAAAACATTGAGATGAATATAGATGAGTTTCCTATTGAAAAGGAAGTAGTTTTAAGTAAAAAACCAATTTTAATAAATAACACTCACAAAGAAAGTAAATGGATAGTTTTAAAAGAAACTGAATTTATTAAATCACATATTATAGTGCCAATTTTGGTTAGAGATAAAGTTATAGGTTTATTAAGGCTTGATAGTGATAAAGAGGATGCTTTTACTTTTTCAGATATTGAAAAGTTAATGATTTTATCAAATACCCTTGGTATAGCAATTGAAAATAGTAAACATATTGAGAGATTAAAAACCACAGCAGAACAGGTTATTATATTAATTACAAAAATATCTGAATTTAAAGATCCCTACACAGCAGGTCACCAAAAAAAGGTTTCTGAAATTGCAGTAAAAATTGCTGAAAAAATGGGATTATCATATGAACAGATTGAAATAGTGAGATATGCTTCTTTACTTCATGATATTGGAAAAATGATACTACCTATTGAAATATTAACAAAACCTGCAAAATTAACTCCTGTTGAATATGAAATAATAAAAGAACATCCAAGGATAGGGCATGATCTTATTAAAGATATTGAGTTTCCATATCCTATTCATGAAATTATTTTACAACATCATGAAAGAATAAATGGTTCTGGATATCCACTTGGTCTTAAAGGAGATGAAATTTTGCTTGAAGCAAAAATTCTTGCTGTTGCCGATGTTGTTGATGCGATGTCTTCTCACAGACCATATAGACCAGCATTTAAAATGGAAGATGTTATAGATGAACTTGTAAAAAATATTAATATATTATATGATAGAGAAGTTGTAAATGCATATATTGAAATTTATGAAAATGAAAAAAATTAATAATTTTTAACTTGACAAAGATATAAAATATATTAGAATATTGAATGTTTAAGGAGGAGATATGAAAACTACTTTAATAAAACCAGCAGAAGTTAAAAGAAACTGGTGGATTATAGATGCTGAAGATAAAACATTAGGAAGGCTTGCTGAAGTTATAGCAAGATTACTAATGGGAAAACATAAAGTGGATTATACTCCATATGCTGATTGTGGAGATTATGTTATTGTTATTAATGCAGAAAAAGTCAAACTTTCAAGTGATAAAGCAGAAAATAAAAAATATTTTCACTATTCAGGTTATCCAGGTGGATTAAAAGAGTATACTTTTGATAGAGTAATAAAAAAACATCCAGATTTTCCTATAAGAGAGGCTGTAAAGGGAATGATTCCAAAGAATAGATTAAAATATAGAATGATGAAGAGATTAAAAATTTATCCAAAAGAAGAACATCCACATAATTCACAAAACCCTTTACCATATAAGGAGGAAGAATGATTGGTTTAATAAGTGGAAGAAGAAAAAGTTCAATAGCAAGAGTTAAAGCATCAAATGGAAAAGGTGAAATTACAATAAATGGAAAAAAATTTGAAGAATATTTTCCACTTGAATATTTAAGATTAAAAGTAGTTGAACCATTAAAACTTACCAACAAAGAGAATATTTATGATTTTTTTGTAAAGGTTGAAGGTGGAGGTTTAAGTTCACAGGCAGAGGCAATAAGACACGCGATTTCAAGGGCTCTTGTTGAATTAGATTCAAGTACAAAACAGATTCTTAAATCAAAGGGACTTCTATCTTTTGATAGTAGAATAAAAGAGAGAAAGAAACCAGGATTACATACCGCAAGAAAAAGAAGACAATATAGAAAAAGATAATATTTTTAATTAAAAGGAGGGAAATTGGGTAAAAGCATTGTTATTACATCTGGAAAAGGCGGGGTTGGCAAAACAACTATTGTTGGTAATATTGGAGCAGGTTTAGCATCTTTAGGCAAAAGTGTTGCTCTTATTGATGTTGACATTGGATTAAGAAATCTCGATCTTGTTCTTGGCTTAGAAAATAGAATTGTTTATAATTTGATGGATGTTATTGATAAAACATGTAAGTTATCTCAAGCCCTTGTAAAAGATAAAAGATTTAAAGACAATTTAGTTTTACTTCCTGCTGCACAGACAAGATTAAAAGAAGAGGTAAAAATAGAAGATTTAAAATGGATTGTTAATGATTTAAAGAAAAAATATGATTATGTTTTACTTGATTCACCCGCAGGAATAGAACATGGTTTTAGAATGTCAACACTTTCCAGTGATGAAGCAATAATAGTTACAACACCTGAAATAACTGCAATCAGAGATGCTGATAGAGTCATNGGTTTATTAGAATCAATGGAGATATTTGATCCATTACTTATAATAAATAGAGTTAAATTTGATATGGTCAAAAAAGGCGAAATGATTCACTGGAAAGATATTGAAGAAATTTTATCCATCAAAGTTATTGGTATTGTACCTGAAGATCCATATATCACTGTTTCAACTAATATTGGTGAACCAGCGATTCTCAATGATTCTTCAATTGGAGGAAGAGAACTAAGAAATATAGTTAGAAGATTACTTGGAGAAGATATACCTTTAACTGTTTATCAGGAAAAAGAATCTTTTATTGATAAAATATCAAACATTTTTAAGAGGGAGAAAAAATAATGAGACTCCTTAGGAAAAAAAGTGGAAAGATTGCAAGAGATAGAATTTCATTTGTTCTTGATTCTGACAGATTAACTCTTTCACCAAAACAACTTGATGAACTTAAGAAGATTTTTCAAAGATGGTATTAAAATATATAAAAATTGATGAAGATGATTTAAATGTATCAGTTAAGAGAGAGGGAAAAAAGACAGTAATTATTGCAGAGTTTTTTCTGAAACAAATTCAGTAATTTATTATCTAAATATATAGAGGTTAAAATGAAAAAGTTAATTTTGTTTTTAATATGTACAATATTAATAATAAGTTTATTTAATATTGTTAAGGGAGATGATGAATTAGATCTTTTTATTAAAAAGGTAAATTTATCAAAAGAGATAATTTTTGAGAATGATAGTTTTGAAATTGTAATTGAAATTGGAGTTAAAAATCTAAAAGAATCAACTAATAAATTAAATTTTCTTGTTTCCATTTTCTGGGATACACCTTCAAAATATACACACATTGAGTCAAAACTTATTGAGATCAATAATGTTGATAATGCTAAAGTAAATTTTACACTGGATTTATCAAAAAAGAGTTTTATAAATCAAAATATAAATTTAGTTGGTGATAAAAGTTTAATAATTCAAATTGATAGTGGTCATAATATAAATGAGTATGACGAAAAAAATAATATTTATGAGAAAAAAATTCACATTTTCAAACTCTCTTCAATGGTTTTGAAAATCTGGATAAATAGTACTATTGGTTATGTCAATGATAAGAAAATAGAACTTGAAACCCCACCAATAATAATTAATAAAAGAACAATGGTACCTTTAAGGTTTATAGTAGAAAATTTTGGTGGTAATATTTATTGGAATAACCTTGATTCAAGTATTAAAATAGTTTTTCCTGAAAAAGAGATATTAATGTGGATAAACAATTCAATTTCTTATATAAATGGTGATAAATATATTCTTGATGCTCCTCCTGTTATAATAAATGGAAGAACATTGGTTCCTATAAGGTTTGTTGCTGAGGCTCTTGGATCTTATGTTTTTTGGAATCCTGTAGATTCAGGTGTAACAATAATTTATGAAAAATAAACTTTTTATCTTTTTAATATTTCTCCTTTTATTTATAACTCCTGTTAAAAGTAATAATATAAAAAATCTTTTTATTATATATATGGCAGCTGATAATGACCTTTATGCTCATGCGCTTGGAGATATCTTGGAAATTGAAAATAGTTTGATTTTGAATACGAAAGTATTGATTTTATTGGATGGAGAAAATGAAACAAAAATAGTTGAAATTGAAGATGGAAAAGAAAAGATATTAAAAAAATGACAATCTAAATACTGGAGATCCTGAAACTTTGACTGAATTTATTCTTTTTTCTTTGAACTTCTGTAATCCTGAAAACATTATTCTTACTTTATGGGGACATGGTGATGGAAGAAATTTTAAAGGGACAGATGGTAAGGGTGTTTGTTTTGATGAAAATTCAACTGATTATTTAACTGTTAAAGAGATTAAGGAGTCATTAAAAACTATTTATGATAAGAAAAAAAGATCTATAGATATAATAATTTTCGATGCATGTTTTATGCAAACAGTTGAGGTCTCATATGAGTTAAAAGATTATGTTAAATATATAATTGCATCACAGGCATATGTTCCTCTTGATGGTTTTCCTTATGATGATATTTTGAATAAAATATCCTCTGAAAACTTATCCATCTTGGAAATTGGAAAAGAAATTACTAAATCATATTTTGATTCATATAATAATGGTTCACAGGGTTTTGAGAAAGTTTCAATTTCTCTTCTTAATACATCAAAAAGTCTGGATGTTTTNAATTTGACAAAGGACTTTGTAATAAATGATAAAAAAATTGATAATATAAAAAATCTGAGAGAAAAATTTTTAATACCTTTAAATCAAAAATATGTTGATTATTATTCTCTTTTTTCTAATCTTTTAGATAAAGAAAATATGAAATTATTAGATAAAATAGTAAATGAATATGTTATTTTAAATTTAAACTCTTTTGATGAAACTTTAAATGGATTTTCAATATATTTTCCACCATATTATTTTCCNATAAATCTCACTTTCTTTACAGAAAGTGGTTGGGAAAATTTTCTCTGGAGAGAGTTTACTTTTTAATTACAGGAAAAGTTATTAAAAATTCAGTACCTTTACCTCTTTCACTTTGAACAGATATTTTTCCTTTATGAGCCTCAACAAGTTCTTTTACAATAGATAATCCCAGCCCAAAGCCTTTTGAATCAACATCTTTAAGATTCNTCCCTCTATAAAATTTATTAAAAATGTATGGAATATCTTCTTTGTCTATACCTATACCTTCATCTTTAATAGATATTAAAACTTTATCATCCTCTTTTTTTAAATCTACATAAATATTTCCATTTTCATGGCTGAATTTAAAAGCATTATCAAATAAATTATTGAAAATTTCACTAATTCTCTTTTTATCTCCAGATATATATGCATCTTGATGATTAAAAATTACATTGATATTCTTATTTTGATACTTATTCTTCACGATATTTAAGGAGTGGTTCATCTCCTCAAATAAATTTATTTCTTCTAAATCTAATTTAAATTTTGCAGATTCAATAAAAGAATATTCTCTCAAGTCATTAATTAAATTTTTTAATCTTTCAATTTCATCTTTTACTATTTCTAATGTTTCAGGAATTTTCTCTTTAGGAATTAATTTATCTTCTATAGCCTCAATATAACCCAAAATGCCAGTTAGAGGAGTTGATAGATCATGTGAAATTTTAGAAAGTAGATCTTTTCTTATATTTTCAAGATTATTCAATTTCTTAATCATAATGTTAAAATTTTCAACAAGATTTCCAATTTCATCATTAGATTCCTTTTTTATAGAGAAATTAAAATCTCCTTCTGATACTCTTTTAGTTGCATTTTTTAAATCAACTATTGGTTTTTCAAGAATTCTTGAAAAAATTAAAGACAAAATTATTGCAATAATAACTGAAAAAATCCCACCAAGAATTAAAGAATTTTTTACATCATTAAGGAAAGTTCTTCTAAAAGGACCAGGTTCAGACATTGGAGGTGGACCATGCATTCTTAATGCTCTATCGAAATTCTGTGGTATAGAGTAATTCAAAAAAATTACTATAAATATTATTACAATAATAACTATTAAAACTGATAGTATAATAATTTTCCATCTAATTTTCATTGTTTANCATCCTATAACCAACTCCTCTTATTGTTTCAATATACTTTGGATTCTTAGAATCATCATTTAACTTTTTTCTTAAGTTTACAATATGCACATCTATACTTCTATCAATAACTGGCTCTCCATAAAAACCATAAATTGAATCAAGAATTTCATCTCTTGAAAGTGGCTTTCCAATGTTTTTATATAAAACCATAAAAATTTTAAATTCAAGAGATGAAAGTTTTAATTCAAGATTATTTTTTAAGATTTTATACTCTTTTGGATAAATTGTAAGATCTTTAAAATTGATTATATCTTTCTCACCATATCTTTTTAAAACAGCCTTAACTCTCAAAACTAATTCCTTGAAACTGAAAGGTTTTGTGACATAATCATCTGCTCCTTCTTTAAATCCTACAATTCTATCATCTTCTCTCCTTTTGCTGTGATTATAATAATTGGTATATCCTTTTCTTTTTTTATCTCTTTTAATGCTTTAAGCCCAGAAAAATCTGGAAGCATCAAATCAAGAATAATTAAGTCAGGATTCTCCTCATAATATTTTTGTAAACCTTTTGAAGCGGTTTCTGCTAATATTACTTCATATCCTTCTTTGGAAAGATATAACTTCACAAGTTTTGCTATTTCCTTATCATCTTCAACAATTAAAATCTTCATAACATATATATAATAATAAATTATTAAGGAAATATTAAGATATAAAATTTTTTAAAAAAAGATATATAATATAATTAAAGATAATTTAAAGGAGGTGAGAAAGAATAGAAAAATTTTAAAAAAAATTTAGTGGAGGTGTTAAATGAATCATTTTATTAAAAAAAGTTTATTAACAATTTTGTTTCTTATTTTAATCTTTGGAGTTGTAAAGATTTCCATTTCAGTTAATATTTCAAATTCTCAAAACCAGGTTAAAATTACTGTTCTTACTACATCTGATGAGCATGGTAATGTTTATCCAATAGATTATTACACTCTGAAACCAGCAAATAGAGGTTTGGCAAAAGTTTATACTTTAATTAAACAGGCAAGAAATGAAAATCCAAATTCTATTTTAATAAGTAATGGTGATGTGATACAGGGAACACCATTAACCTACTACTTCACAAAAATTGAAAAAGATGTTACTCATCCAATGATGCTTGCAATGAATTATATGGGTTATGAAGCAATGGTTATAGGTAACCATGAAATTCAGGATTATGGATTTGATTGGTTGATGAAGGTTGCAGGAGATGCAAAATTTCCTCTTTTATCTGCAAATATGGTTGATGAAAAAACTGGTGAACTTCCTTTCAAACCATATATAATCAAGGAAGTTAATGGAGTAAAAATAGGAATTATTGGTTTAACAACAGAAGAGACAAATACAGTAACCCCTTCTTACAATCTAAAGGGTCATAAATTTTTAGATGCAGTTGAGGTTGCTGGAAAATATGTAAAACTTTTGAGGCCTCAGGTTGATATATTAATTGTTTCTGCACATATGGGATTTGAATTTGGAAATGATACAAAGAATTTTAAATATTTAGAACCATTAAGAGAAGGAAATGTTGCTGATGCTATTGTTCAAAAATATCCAGAAATCGATATTTTAATCACAGGACATGATCACTATAATATCCCTCCATTTATAAGAAATGGAGTATTATGTATTCAACCAAGTTGTTGGGGACAAGCATTAGGAAAAATTGATGTAACACTTGAAAAATCTGGTGATAAGTGGAAAATAGTTAAAAAAGAAGGAGTCAATTTAGCAGTAGATGATAAAGTTGAGGCAGCACCAGAAGTTCTTGATTTAATAAAAGATTATCATGAAAAAGCAGTAAAATATGTAGATTCACCAATTGGTGAAGCAGTTGAAACAATTGATGGAACTCTCTGTCGTCTTCAGGATAATGCAATGCTTGATTTAATTCATAAGGTTCAACTTGAGATTACAGGAGCAGATGTATCTATTGCTGCTATGCTACCAACAGTTCCACCTGTTTGGCCAAAAGGTGAGATAAAAGTTAGAGATGTTTATTCTCTTTATATTTATGAAAACACTTTATGGGTAAAAGAAGTTACTGGAAAAGATTTAAAAGATGCTCTTGAATGGTCTTATAGATATTACAACACTTATGATTTTGGAGCAACAGATACACCACTCGTAAATCCAAACATAAGAGCATATAACTTTGATACAGTTCAGGGAATTGATTATGAGATTGATTTGACAAAACCAATTGGTCAAAGAGTTATAAAGATGACATATAA
>JGI24721J44947_10005332_pt1 | contig 17635 bp, 11 predicted proteins | sample YelNatPaOPGAMG01_FD_44947 | JGI IMG/M metagenome (IMG submission 44947)
GGCATCACGCTGGTACTGAATGTCGATTCTTCACTGGTCATCACGAAAGGAGGATTTGTTTTCCGAAATGAATCGATCATTTGACGTGACAAGGCCAGTGGACGTTCAGCAAGCGCTCGTGAACAATGCGTCAGAGGACGACACGTCGGGGTTTCTCGCGTTGCGAGCCCCGCTGAACGACTCGCAGTGCGCACACGAGTTGCCTTGAGCCCCAAAAGATAAGATCGATCATGTAGAGACTTCGTGATTTAAACATACTGCATGTCAGAAATGGAGAAGAGTCGAGATACGTGCGAATGAAGTGTATCATGGTGTCACTGTATCGGTTGGTTGACGAACACACGTACGAAAGCGTCGTGAAGCATCTTGATATCGGTGACGCCAGGAAATCCAGCAGCCGGGCGTCGAAGAGACCCCCGCGACCAGACCACCGATCATCCTAGAAGTACGAATGAATCCGTGATCCCCCATTGCTGTACCTGGGCTCTCGATGCTGGGCATCTAGAAACGTTCGGAACTACATCGCCAGGCATGCATGGAGCGTGCAGNTCAGCACTCCATTCTATACTGACACATCTGTAGCAGCGCTGCATGCTGTCCGTTGACGTGTACGTTTGCCCATCGCATGCACCACCACNACGGCTGCTACTTCAGTTACCACCACCAACCCCAAAGCCTTGAATCGGAAACGCAGACAGGCGTCTTCACATCGGAGCAGCGCATATTGTAGTGGGACGCCCTCCGAATAGACGTTGTTTAGAGGCACGACGCCCTGTTCGTAGAAGCAAGGATGTATCCATTTGTCCACTTGTGATTCGTAGACTGGCACGAGTTGCAAGCTGCTGTCCTCCAGATATCCATACTGCCGCCGAGCGGTGTTCATCATTTCTACAAGTAGCCGCGCCTCGGTCTTAGAAGCATCGTCCAGTGGCAAGGTTGACTTTGCCTCGGAAACGATGCAGGCTAGCAATCCCGGTTGCGTGCTGTTGTCTAGAGAACGTCACCTGGGTTCCTGGTTCCACCACGAATCTCGTGCTTTGGGACATACTGCTTTGGAGACCCTGGAACGTTATAGCATCCACGGAAGCACTGCAATCTTTTTCCGAGATATCTGTTTTGATCAGTGCCCTATCAGGGAGATACTCGCCCGATGCATCCAACTTCGCTTAGGGACAAGCTGCTCCGAATTCCATGTACTGGAGCCGATCTTCCGAAAGACAGTATCCAGCTCGATGCATTCGTCGTGATCAGAGGAAACTACTCCCCGCCGAACTGCAACAAGTGTGTACAAACACCTGCCCAGAGGCACGGTTGTGGAGCGTATCGGACCTCGGCACGAAAGCCGCGGAGAGCTCTACAGCCGCACGGTGGTCTCTTGACCCGGCTTCCCACTCGTACAGAAGCACGGGTCTGTCTGAAACTTCTAGAACACAGCAGCACCTGCGGGGGAACTGTGGTCACGTCTCTGGTTACCGTTCGTATTCGTGGATTGTAGACACAACTGGTTTGACGCAGCGTTCCGTCAACAGGTACAGTAGCGCTAGTACGGAAGCGTCAAGCGTACCGGACGTTGGTGCGCGGCACTGGCCTTTCGGGTCTGGACCTCTTTATGGGCAACTGTTTTGGAACAGAGCAGCGGACAAAGCACCGCGTGCACCCAGAAAGCAGCTACCGGACGGAGTCCACGTCGTCAACCGTTCGACGAACGCCTCAGTCTGGCCGCGTCCTCGGTAGTGCAGCAGCGGGTGCAGACGCGCCAGCGCCCACCGAGCGACGAGAGGTGCTCGCGAAAGCCGCCGAATCGCGGACCCAGAAGTATCATAAGACAAGAGACAAGTCTGCGGGAGTTGAGCGGAAGCAGATGCGCGGACCTCGGGAACCATTGTCACCGGCCGAGCAGCGCCATCAAGAGGAGCTCGTTCGAGGTTGGCAGTCGTGAACGAGCTGGTGCCCCTCAATAAGCTTTGCTCGCGCGTCGCCAGGCACCGACTCGACAAAACCAAGCCCCGGAACAAGTAAATGCGATCAAAGTGAGGTCAGGGCTTGTTGTCTCTGGAAGCAGCTTGCCGCCTTGCGCTAGACTCGACCGACCTGGAGCAGCGGACGTATCGCCCAGCGGGAGGAACCAGTGCACGTACTTCCACAACTTCCAAGGTCACCAGCAAGGCATCCAAAGCAACGGACCATGGTATTGGATTGCGTCGCGTAGATGCTCGTACGGGCATCACCAAGCCGTCATTTCGGTGGACGATGTCCACGATTCGCACCGCTTTCCGATGTGCATAGGATCTTGCCTCGAAGTCCGATGCGAACGCTGGTATAGCGCTGATGGAACACGAATGCATCTGTCGAAGACGCCAGACCCATGCCTTGGTGATGAACGACACCATTCGTGAATCCGGACAAGTCTGGTTCAATCCACGGACGCTTGACCAGGAAACAAACATTTCATGGCGCTTGCATAGCTCCGACACGGTATGTGCAAACAGGTATGGTTTACGTCATCAGCCCTGGGTCGCATTCGCGGTGCGCACACTCCGTTCCATCCACCTTCCACGCCTTTTTTCAGCTATAGAGATCATCGTCCGGTGCATTGTTGTTGTTGTTACTAGTGCCCGCCAGGCCACCGCTACCACCACCACCACCAGCGCCTGGTGCCGAGCCCGGAGCGCCACCGCCACCGCCACCGCCACCAAACCGTGCTGCTGTCTCCGACGATAGACCTGGACCGGACCCGGTTCCAGAAGCATCGCTGAACTTGAACTCACCGAAACCTCGACTCTGTTGGATTTGTTGCGCGAACATCTCGTATTTGCGGATATCGGCATCGTTCACCGAGCGCCGTGCATGGCGCATCGCCTCCTCGAAATGTGCCCGAGTCAGCAAGGCATCGACGGGCTCCTCGTCGAGCACCGGGACGGCAGTCGGGCCGCTGTCAGTTTCCATGGCCTGAATGTCGGCATCTGCACGCTTTTTCTCGATCTGCTTACTGATAGTCTCGCGAATCGCGAGTTTGCAGGCGCGTTGACAGATTTCGGTGATGTCGGCGCCGGAGAAGCCCTGAGTCGCGGTGGCCAGCTCATCAAAGTCCACGTTTTCGGCGACAGGTGATCGCCGCAGATTCGCCTTGAAGATAGCCACTCTAGATTTGTGGTCGGGTAACGGCACGTAAACGAGCTGATCCAAACGACCCGGCCGCATGATTGCGGAATCCAAGGTATCCGGGCGGTTGGTGGCGCCGATTACGAAAACGTTCTTTCGCGCGCCAACACCGTCCATTTCTGTCAAGAGCTGGTTGATGACGCGATCACCGGCACCTCCAGCGTCGCCCAGGCTGCCACCCCGGGAGCGAGCAATGGCGTCCAGCTCGTCGAAGAAGAGCACGCAGGGTGCTGCCTGTCGTGCTTTGTCGAAGACGTCGCGAACGTTGCTCTCACTCTCACCGAACCACATGGTCAGCAGTTCGGGTCCTTTCACTGAAATGAAATTAGCCTGGCACTCGTTCGCAATCGCCTTTGCTAGCAGCGTCTTACCACAACCTGGTGGTCCGTAAAGAAGGACCCCGCGGCTCGGAGACAGACCATATGCCTCGAACAAATGCGGATACTCAATCGGGAACTGCACAGTCTCCTGTAGCTCCCGCTTGACATTCTCCAGTCCACCGATATCCTCCCAGGTCACATTGGGCACCTCAACTGCAGTCTCGCGTAAAGCGCTCGGATTCGTGGTGCCCAGAGCAAAATTGAAGTGCTCCTGCGTCACTGCAAGCGAGTCGAGCACTTCAGCATCAATCTTCTCATCTTCCAGGTCGATTATGTCCATCTTCTCTCGGATGCATTGCATGGCGGCCTCTGTGCACAACTGCGCGATATCCGCGCCCACAAAGCCTTGAGTCTCGTGTGCGATGCGTTCTAAATCAACATCCGGGTCCAGTTTCATGTTCTTCGTGTGGATACGCAGAATCTCCAGCCGTCCGTTCTCATCGGGAACACCAATGTCGATCTCGCGGTCAAAACGTCCGAAACGCCTCAGTGCAGGATCCACTGAATTCGGCCGGTTCGTAGCTGCGATCACGATCACATGGGAGCGGCTTTTCAAGCCGTCCATCAGCGTCAAGAGCTGTGATACGATGCGCCGTTCCACCTCGCCGTGCGACTTTTCCCTTTTCGGTGCAATAGAATCGATTTCGTCGATAAAGATGATGGAGGGGGCGTTCTTCTCGGCCTCTTCGAATGCCTTGCGTAAATTCGATTCCGACTCACCAGCCAGTTTGCTCATGATTTCTGGCCCGTTGATGAGAAAAAAGAATGCTCCTGTCTCATTGGCGACTGCGCGGGCAATGAGCGTTTTTCCGCAGCCAGGCGGCCCGTACATTAGCACTCCCCGCGGTGGCTTGATCCCAACGCTCTTGAACAACTGCGGATGGCGCAGCGGCAGCTCCACTAGCTCTCTGATCTGCGCAAGTTGCTTGCGAACACCTCCGATATCATCGTACCCGACGTCGTCCAGACGCTCCTCGTCCTCTCGGTTAATGGGTTCACCCTCACAGTGGATCACTGTATCTGGAGCTACTATGCAGTATTCATCAGGATCCGTCTCCACGACCTTGAACTCGACCGAGCGAAATCCTCGCACGAGGAACGTGTCGCCCTTACGAACAGGGCGGTACGCATCCAAGAAATAAGGTTTCAGGTAGACGTCGAAGAGGTTTCCAGTCACCCCTTCGACGGTGTCCGCAAACGGAAGCACGTGGATACGCCGCCCGTACTTCACGTCAGGCAGCGTATGCACGCTTACCAGGTCGCCAAGGCGCACGCGCAGGTTGTTGCGCACCACCCGATTCATACGAATCTTGGCGTCTTCGCACTCCTCGTCGGCCAGGACGATGCATACAGTATCACGACGCTTTTTCCCTTTCAGTAGCACCGTATCCCCACGAAACAGCTGCAGTTCTTCCATTTTCGCCGGCGACAGACACACGATTGAGTTGTCATCTTGCGTAGCCTCGTCGACAATCAGCCGGTTCGGAGCCTTCTTCCGGTCCAGAATCGCCGTAAGGTAGTCACCAGGCTTTTTCTTTTCCGTAGATGGACCAGCAGCATCAGTTCCCAAAGCGGGATCCTTGCCTGTATCGTGCTCAGACGGCGTCATACCTTTGCCCAGTTACCGTTACAAGCGGTGGAGCGCTTCACAACGCGAATGCTGCCCGCACGCGATTCAGCAGGCGTGTGTGCGTGCGTGTGTGCGTGTGTGCGTGCGTGTGTGCGTGCGCTTTGTATGGATACATGCATGAAGCAGGTATGCTCCGGCAACTTTGCGTGCGGCTCGAGTCGGTACTCTGTACAACGAGTGCATCACATGAATACGGAGTCCTCGTACATCGACAGGAAAAGTATATGATCGCACGCGTAGGTATAAAAAGTATATCAGTGATCAGCGCAGCTTGTCTTGCAAAAATGCCGATCAGGCTCATTCGGCATGTCTTTCATATCAATTCTGTGACACCCCTGGTGCGGTGCATCGCAGGGGACCGAACAGACGATGGAATGTAGCACAGAGATCGTAGGCAAGTCGTCTGCAGGATACGTATTCCGTAATGAACAGTGCAACGAGGACTACATTCATCCTCCCGGTCAGTCGTACCACAGTATTCAGGTGGTTGAGGAACTCTGAAAGAAAGACGCATATACGGACCGCACCAAAAACCGATAGTTTTAAAGATTGCTTGTGGTCAATGGTGGCGAACCACCCGTTGATCACGTTAAGGAAAGCAAAAGCGACGATCGTAGCCACCACGCACATCTCTGATCCTAACAGCTTGTTCGTATGGTCCTGAATACAATGGGACGCAGCTGCAAAAAATGTTCTAGTTCACATACGGCCATCTTCCACCGAAATCGCAACGGCAGCGTTCATGGATCGTCGCGATCAGTATGAAGCACAGTAACGTCGGTTGTTTCTTTCATCCGATGAGACTTTCTTCGAACGAAACCGTCGGAGTGTGTATGGGCATTCGCGGAACACGGAGACCGTTGTATGTAGAATCGAACTCGAAGAGAAAGATGACATCACCATCTATTCTTGATGTGGTGGATTCATTTGGCGGCCTCAGTTTTGCTCCCAGAGAGGGCTCATGCGAAGGCACCAACAACTTTGTCGAATCATTGAATACATTTCGCTGAGGTCTGGCGACGACCTTCTATTCGACAACGTGGATTTTCTCCAATCCCCTCGACTTCGATTTTTGCCGGTGGTATCGGAGGTAGAACTGCTTTTGATTCCTCCGTACGCTCCTTGGTTGAACGCCATCGAAGGTGCGTTTTGTATCGTGAAACATTATGATAGCTTCACTGGGCGAATCGCTGAAGCGTTCAGCGCACGGTGACACCGGGGCACGTATCGTCGCTCGTGAGCAAGTGCTTATGCTTGCGGGAGGCTGCTCATCTTAGAGCCTAAGGAAAACCCCTCAGAAAAATATTATGGGATGAGCTGGGGTGTACATGTCAGAAGGTCGAAATGGAGAGAAGCCAGCGGGAGCGCTCTAGTGACAGGAAAAGACGTTGAGCTGACACAGCACCAAATGGTACTGCGGGCACGAGGCCGCAGCATCCTTGAAATGATGAGTTCAGTCAGAGACAACGCACGCCAGGAGTTCGTGAACCGAGACTTCAACGCCGCCATCAATATCAGACGATGTGTGGTCTTGGAGACGGGACTCGAGGAGCTGAGAAGATCCAAATTCGTGGGGCAGCCTCTTAAGGTCGAAATCTACAGGGAGAAAATGAACCCGATAGGAGTCGGCCGGTCGAAAACGGCTGGAAGGCGTCTCTGCATCGATTCATTTATGCACGCTATGGTCGCGGGACGTTTTCTTTCCACTGAACACATAAGCATGTGCGATCTTTCCGTAGCAACGGAAAACCATCCGAGAAAATGTTTATATATCGCATCGTTTAGTAACGATCAAGCCCGACGCTCACTCCGGACGGCTGTAGAACGCATGCCGTCCTCTGTTTCTACTGTTCTCAGCGGTGCTGTCCAGCAACGATGCAGCTGAATGGGCGACTCGTGCTCATCGCTCGCCCAGGGCGCGTCAGTTCCCAACGGATTCGCCTCAGTGAAGACCCGTCGCGAAACAATGGCACTCGGGTTAAACGCCCCGAAACACACCGGGGGCTTAAGAGATGGAACTTGGCCATACATGCATCCATCGGATTGCTGCGCTTCCCAAGCGTATGGTGCATGGAAGCCTCCTGTGTCACATGGTGATCGCTTTCCTGGTTACCGACCGCGCTCGCGCACTGAGAGGCATCTGATTAGATCTACTGATTCCACAACATCAAGAGATTAGCAGGGTGCATTCAGGATCTTGCGACGGGGCGCTGTCCGGCGTCTGCGTTGCGACAAGCAGACCCGTACCTCGTGTCGCATGTCGCTGCGGACAGAACATGCCTTCGTCTCAAGGCAGGATCGATGCGGTTCCCAGAGCCGCTCCATCGCCCACGCAATCCGCACGAGCGTGTGATTCGAGTCGACGAGTCGCTGCGGCTCATCGGGTCTTTCCTCGATGTCCAAATAAAAAATTGGCTTTAGTCTGGTGCGAATAAGGCACGTCTCGAGATGTACGCAGCTGCATCCGCAGGCCCGAGAATCACGATCGCGCATCCAAGCGATGTTGTATAGATACAGCAGCTTTTTGTGCCATAGTATCCATAAATGGAACATTCCAGTCATGATGGATNAGCGCTCCTTGCGCGCTCGAGCGGACCTCGGCGCCTGACACGTTCGGGGCGGTAGGCGTTGCGCGCGACCCAGGCGACTCTGTTCATGCTGAAATAGATGTATATTTATAATCTAATATGTATATAAAGGACACATGATGCAGTGCACAAACCGGGCGCCGGCATCGCACCGTACCGTAACTGTGGATGCTACGCTTACGCTATTACGGGGCGTCCAAGTCGGTACTTGGAACCTGCACGTTGGCGTCCTACGACTGGTCACAGGAACCCGCAAATGGGCCAGCAGCAAAGTCGTACGCTGCGGAACCCGTCAGGGCACCTTCAGGATGCCAGTAGAGACGAAGAAACGGGAGCCGTCACCGACAGTCCCAAGACTAATTGTTGTCCGCGTTTGAGCCAAACGCTGGATTCCGGTGAGGCTCAAGGAGCCGAGACCTTGCGCGACGCTGCAGGNCCGAGCGAAGGCTCTGGTGGAGCGACGGTGGGGAGAAGTCACCACACCACCCCGTTGCTCCGGGCTACGAGTGCTGCTGCTGCGTTGGCGACGGGGAACCCTCGCGGGGGCGCAAGCGAGCCCGGAGGCCCTGGTGAGGGTGTCCAGGGAACCATAGGGTCACCAGGGCTCACATATAGCCGTTTTCATTTGATGCAGATCGCAGCAGGTCGACCACTTGATGCCGTGACCATAGTGGAAACAGTCTACGGCAGAATGGTCGGGCTCGGAGCACCAGCGCCGCCCGAGCTTTCGGAAGCAAGGACTGCGTCCNGTTTAACTGTAGGTGAAGCGAACATGAACCTTTCCACTTTGCAGCCGACTTCGTATCCAAACACGTTCAACGCTGCGCTGCCGGCTGTGGAGCCTCCCGTACTCGTGCTCGATGAGTCGTCAGAGCCGGTCGCTGGCTTCCAGCCCTTGCACGGGAGGGTTGTTTCCAACTCGGCCACCACTGTTCATGAGTCTGTACCAGTTCAGTACGCTGAGTCAGATGCCAAGGCTGGAATAGCGCAGAGCGCGGGGGTTCAGATTGCCCGGCTACGTGCTCACGCCCGCCAGGAAGCAGCAGACGACTCGAGATCGAGCGCTTCACCAGAGTCGTCGGAAGAGGCGGGGGCACTCTCGGTTTCGCTTCCTAGCTCGCCTCAACTATCACGCATTAGTAGCTGGCGCAAATCGCAGCCGCGAGATCACCGCTTCATGAAAGACGGAGTGCGCTACTCCAGATCAATGAGGCACCAGTCATCGAGTCTGAGTCTTCGATCCCTCGGAAGGGCGGATACGATGGATGATGAAGCAGCACGGGAGCCGTCGCTTCTAGAAACCGGAACACCTAGCCAGTCACAGACTTGCTTTCAGGTCAGATCCGAGGAGGAAAGTTTCGCCGGTCCTCGGACCGTATCCGAGAAAGGTATGCGTGCGGCTCTTTCCAATAACGCAACTGGGATGGCAACTATTTTGGAAGCGAAGACGAGCATGGATCCCAGTATCCAAGCAGAGCAAAGCGCAGCGATTTCAGCGCAGCTAGAATCTGCGCCTCCCAAAACGAGCCTAGGGTCACCGCTGCGTTCAGCGCCTTGGCGTCCAGCGGACACTGCAACGGGGTCAAAAGAGCTTCGTGTTGGTGCGTCTGGTGATGGATATGCCCCCGAGGTTCACACTGCGCAAGATCACGCGCTGTTCGGGAATTATGCCGCATACGCACCTGATGCGACCTTCAGCTTCGCCACGGCAATTCCGGTATCGGTGGCGACCTTGTATTTTGCAGACCCCGACAAGAGAGGAATTTTCTATGAAAAGAGCCTGGCATCGATTCTCCACAAGTGGCAGCGGTTCCGCGAAGAGTGCCGACGAGATTTAACGCTTCGCAGCCGAACGCGTCTACGAGCATTGAAAGCGGCCGCTCTGTTCTCAACTTCCGTCGTGAAAAGCCGTGGCATCCTCACGCTGAAGAGTGTTCGACGTTGCGTGGAACATGTCGACGTGCGCCGCATTTATCTGGGGCAAACGAACAACAGAGCACAGATCGGGCCAGAGGCGGCCACATCGCTCGATTTTGACACATGGAACGACACCGAGGGGGATCCGGACGCAGATTCTGCAAGCAGCGACAATCAGGCGAACGCCGAAGATGAAACAGCGGAGGATGATGAGGAGGAGAATCCACCGCAGCAGCAACAGCAACAGCAGCAGCAATCCAGCGAAAACGCTGCAGCGTATGCTGCTGGGCGTGTTATGCAGGATCTGCCAGGCTCAATGCAGCACGCCAGCGCATCGAGCAGCGCGGTACCTGCCGCGGATCGTGTGGGCGCCTGCGATAGTCATCAGGATGACCAGGATACGAGAATGAGTGATGATGAAAGTGACGAGGACGAAGACTTTGACGAGAGCGATGATGAACGTAGCTCCTGGGAGGATTCGGACTCGACCTCGAACGACTCGAGCGTTGTGCTACGGCGGACGCCCGCGAATCACGCCTCTCATGATGTAGCAGCTCGTGATCAGCGCTCTGCGCCAGCTTCTGAGGCACCCATCGCCCAAGCAGCGGACTCAGCGTCCGCCCCGAACAACCTGCTCGCCGAACGGACACCGCAAGCGAGCAGCAGCGAAGCGTACCGACAGATGCAGACGAGCGCGAGCGCCCAAACGAGCACCACGTCTGCCACGACGACAGCGTCGTCGACCACTGCTAGAGCGCAACGGTCCTCTGCAACCGGACGCTCGCGGGAATTAGCCCAAAGCGAATGGATACAGGCTCAAGTCAAAGAGGTCGAGCGACTCGAGCGCCGCGCAAACCGCTGGCAACTCTACACCATCCACAAGCTGCTGCCCTGGGGCGAAGATCGAATCTGTGACAAATTTGATCAATTCGATCTAGGGGCCATCCGCCGCACGCGCTCGTGGCCAACGATGGACCCGCACGACGCCTCCGCACACGTGGATCATACGGCGTTGATGGCGGGAACCTTCATTGAACGTCAAACAGCAGCTGGATTTGAGCATTTCGACCTGACCGAGGCGGCGATCAGTCTCGAAGCAGCTGCGCGCATGCTTCGCCACGACATTGTGAAACTCGCAGAGATCATGGAGGACAACGACGAAGAGCGCAAGAACTTTAGCGTATGGCTCTTGCGCTTGGCGACTGGTGGTCGGATTCGGAATGAGCTCCAGACGCCTGAGACGCTTCAGGGGCTGCGATGTGCGAATCCCTCGGTATCGAGTGCGGAGCAGTGTACGCTTCACACGCACACACAGAATGGGCGTGCGCCTACCTCGACGCCTATGGCTAGCGCTAGCCTTGTGGGTGCGAGCACGCGGCAGCTTATGCCCGCTGCCGTGCCCCCAGGTGCATGTCTCGACGAGCGTAGCACGATGCGTTCCGCAGAAGATGAAATCCAGAGCGGCAACATCGTGGACATGCACGGCATCGCGGCGGTTTTGCGAATGCTCTGGGAGGACTGCATCGACGTCTTCGAGGCAGATTTCGCGAACCGGCGCCACGATGATCTCGCTTTCCCGAACGATGAAACTACGGAAGCGTTTCGACGCCTCTTGGATAACATTGTGGACTCGTTCTCGCCGGCAGCGAGCCTGTCGGTATCGCATCGGGATAGTCGCCACTTTTTGACGACGGAGGAATTCATGAGCCTCGCTGATCTCCTAACCCGTATGTATGTTCGCCAAAAGAATCGAATGGAATGCGTTGGACGCTACGAGATTGGTCGGCTACTAGGACGAGGCTCCGAGGGGCGCGTTCACGTCGCTCGTGATATCTACACCGGGCGCCGGTACGCCATCAAAATGATCCGTCGAGGCAAGTTTGTGGAGTTTGCGCGTATCGATCGTGAGGTGCAAGCAATGCAGGTCGTTGCCCGCCATCCCAACGTGATCCATCTGCACGAGGTACTCGAATCCCGCCGCAACGTCTACCTCGTCATGGAGCTGTGCGGAGGTGGCAGCGTGTACGAGTTCGCCTACGCCCGCCTGTGTCGTACGTCGGAGCAGCTGGATCGCAACAAACCAGAACCGCTACTAGATGAGGCGGAAGTGCGCTTCCTCGTGCGTCGACTTGTTGAAACGGTGGCATTCTGTCATGCACATGGGGTCAGTCATCGAGATCTGCGGTTGAACAACCTCATGCTCCTGGATAGTGGTGAATTGAAAATTGCTGATTTCGGACAAGTTGGACTGTTCAGTGCCGGTTGGGATATGTTCGAGACGAACCTAGTTGGCTCGCTTTATAACCTCGCCCCAGAACTGGTACAAGGACAAGTCTATCAGAGCACCAAGGTCGACGTCTGGTCCTGTGGTGTGATCCTCTACTGGTTACTCGAGGGTCATCCGCCGTTCCCCGAGGAGGATCTCAACCGACTCATTCCGGCGATTGTGCAGTGTCGATATGCGCCGATGCGCCTGGCGTCGCCCTTGGCCCAGGACCTTATTCGCAGGATTCTGGTACCGCCAGCTGAGCGTCCTGAAGCGGCAGCGCTGCTCGCGCATCCCTTTTTCACTGGTGTCGAAGCCGACTCGCCGGCCGCTGCGGACACAACGCCCAAGACAACGACAGCGTCTGCTGCTGCTGCTGGGGGAATGTCTGCCGCGGCTCCAGACGGTACTGTCGCCGGTACAAGTACTGCAAATGCGGCGAACGCGCTAGGCTATTCCAGAGTCCGTGGGAGCGATCCAGCATGGGAGCGGCCTCTCCAGATGGATGTCCGCGATTTCGCCCTCTGTGACGCCTCCATTCTCCAAAGCATCGAAGCGGACGGCGGTTCGCTGGCCCTACAGACCATGTCCAGTGTGCTGAGCGATGGCGACATCCATTTTCATCCGGGTCTCTGTGTAGAACTGCATCGCCGGTATCGGTGGACGCTGCGCTGTTACTGGCCCGAACATGACATCAAGTTCAGTGTTGCACTGGTAGCGGGGCCACCACGTGACGATGATGGCTACCTCTGTTGCTGTGGCGGCGAGTTCCAGTATCATCGACGTGCGTTTGCGAGTCGCGCACAACGACCACCGCTGGTTTATACGCTCTCTTTTCGCCGGCGCGGTGGCGGTAGCCTCCTCTTTATGCGTGCAGTTTGCAAAATCGCGGATCGTTTCTATCAGCGATACCGACGTTTGCTGCAGACACCAAACCGCTGGAAGCTTGACACCTCGGACCAGAAAACGCTACCAGTTGGCGTGGAGGTATCGCCGGAGACCAACGAGGCACCTGCTGGTGCTGCAGTCGGTATTGCCGGTGGACGGGGCTCGCTCGAGTCCCGCTTGAATCCGTCGCGCTTCTCGCGTCCAGTTCGACGACTTTTGTATCGTTTGCATCTGTCGAGTGCCGCGAGTCGACGTGGTACCCCGAGTCAAGCGCAGTCGCCGACGACGAGTAGTGGAGCGCAGCGTATTCCCTCAGAAAACGACGATGCTGTCTAAAAGGCAGGCGAGAGGAAACGAGAATATGTCGTGGCGATGCGTTTTCATTGGTATGGAGCGTGGTACTGCAAGTACCTTTACCTGGATCGAGGGCGCGCAAACCACGCACGCCATGAACGGAGCAGGCATCCGCGATACCCTGTACAAACAGTGGGAAACCTCAGCACATCCTTGATCGTTTGTGTGAGTGCGTGTGATTCATTCGTTCGTTCGTTCGTTCATTCATTCATAACTGGCCTGGAGAAGCGATGTGCGTTCGCCGCCTGCAACTGGTTGCATATCTGGTGCGGTACCCGATTCCGTATCCCCGGTAGGTGCGAGTATCGCAACTTGCTCGTTCGTGGCGTCGATGGGCAACGACGCTGGTCCAGTGACGAAAGCTAAAGCCTCCGCCACGGAGACGGGCTCAACACACGATACACGTCCACGAATCGTAACGCCGTAGCAGCGATCCGCAACACGAACGAGTTCCGGGCGAAATGTGGTGAGAATCAACTGTGGACGCGAGACGGATGAACGTGCTGCAGACGCTTCGGTTCCATGACCAGCATCAGGGCCTGGTTGTCGTTGCTGCAAAAGCGCTGCGATGCGTTCGCGCGAGGCAGCGTCGAGACTGGCGTCTATTTCATCGAAGAGATAAAAAGGGGCAGGGTCCAGACGTTGAATGGCCAGGATCAAAGCCAGGGCTACCAGGGTTTTCTGGCCACCGCTCAGCGCCGCCATCAAGCTGAAGTGATCCTCCGATGGAAAGCGCACACGAATAGCGACCCCGGCAAAGTCCACGTTCGTGTCGGTGGTATCGGACGCAGTCGGATGCGGACCTCGTTGCATGACGAGCTGGGCCGTACCACCGGGGACCAGCTCAGCGAATACAGCAGAGAAGAGTCTGGCGATTCCTTTGAAAGTGCGTTGCAAGTCGTTGGCTCGTCGATGGTCCAGGGTATGGATGAGCGTTCGGATCGAGTCGTCGCCACGATCGAGTTCCTCAAGGCGGGTGCGCAGCTCCTCGCGTTGGTTCGCAAACACCAGATATTGTTCGAGCGCTTTCTGGTTAACCTGGCCCAACTGGCTGAGGCGGGTATTTGTCGCCTCCAGACGTTGCATGAGCGTTGTCAGCGGCACATGGGCGAGCTCGTGATGTTGGGCGGGAGCAGGTCCGAGTTCCCGCAGTTTGCGCTCGGTCTCCGCTTTGCGCTGCTGGAGATGCGTATGACGTGCGACGTGGATTTGTAGGCGCTGGCTTTCGGTGGCGAGGGCCTCCTTGGCTACGGGAAGTTGTGCCTCCAGTGAGTCACGCTTTCGAGCGAGGGCGTCAAGTTCGGTGGCTGTGCGCTGAAGCGCCTCAGCGATGCGATCCTGCGAGACTCGCTGGGCCTGGAGCACGCTGCCAAGCGTCTCGAGCTCTCTACGCAAGCTCGTCTGACGTGTTTGTAGCTCCGCTATAGACGGAGGCGCTTCATCCGGATCGCTCTGCAACGCGACTGGCACAGAGATGCCGGGCGCTGAATCGAAGAGCTCCGGTGCATCCTCGAAAGTCTCGCGAAGAAAACGTTTCTCCAGCTCCCGCAACTGACGCTCGATGCACGTTTCCAACTCGCTTTCAATCTCGACGAGACGCTGCTCGAGGGTAGCACGTGCTGCAGCGACTGATTCTAGCTCTTTTTCGAGTGCAGCAAGCCGGGCAACGAAGGCATCTGCAGAAATCGNTGTCTGCGGTGTAGGTGATGACGATGAGGATGAGAGTGCTGCGGTCCGTTCCGAAAACTCATCGCGCAAGCTGCTGAGCACCAGTTCATATTCGTGAACATGTCGCTGCANGGTTTGCATGCGCTGCCGTTCAGTCTCGAGCGCAGCCTCAATGGAGAGCTTCTCACGATCCAGTTGGGTGAGCGCACGTTGATGGTCGCGCAACTGATTGAATAGGTTGCGCTTTTCAGCTTCGGATTTCTGGAGTTCGTTCATCGTCCGCTGAATCTGCGATTCCAGTGCGGCAAGTTGTGCTCGGATTTGCTCACGCTCGGACTCAATCTGTTGAATTCGGATGCGGATCTTGTCGTAACGCAGCAGCGAGGCAAGTCGAGACTGGCGCCGATCCGTGTATCCACCGTGCATTGCCCCGCGTTTGTTCACAAGGTCGCCCTCTAGGGTCACGCAAGGCACATTGTACCCGCGAGCCAGTTTCGATGCGATTAATATGGAGCGAGCAATGAGCGTTCCAGCCACCACGCGCTCAAATACAGGGCTGAAGCGCTCATCGCGTAGGCGCAGCCGCGAAACCAACGGAACAGCCTCTTCGGTGGGTGGCGGGCTCATAGAGTTGCGCTTCGCGGCGTCTGATGCATCGTCTCGTACCCGGTTCAGAGGAATGAAGGTTAACCGGCCTGCATTGGCTTCGCGTAGCCTTTGAATGAGATATGCCGCGGTTTCATCGGTATCTACAACGATGTAGCAGAGCGCCGACCCCATTGCAGCCTCGACGGCGACGTAAAACTTTTCATCCGTCTCGAAGAGCGTATAGAGTGGGCCGTAGATCGTACCGCTGTACTGCAGGTTGCAGATATACTGATACGCGTTGAGAAACTTGCTTCCGACCGACATGCGTTTGCGGCGCTCGCTCTCCGTGAGTTCGGATAGCAACGTAGCACGCGAGCTCTCGAGTTCTGCTTCTCGACGCCATAGTTCCTGACGTGCTCGATGCGCTTCGTTGCGCTCACGTTTTAACTCGGCTAGACGCGCATTCAACGCGTTCAACTGTTCACGATCCGAGGCAAATTGGGTTTCATTAGTTTTGCGACGCTCGGCTATACTCGATAGCTCAAATTCAAGACGATGAATTTCTCGTTCCGTTTCCTGCAACTGGGATCGCGTTTCATGTCGCAGCTCTTCGTTCCGTGCAATCTCGTTATGGAACCATGCGTTACATTCATCGACTGTTCTAAATTGGACGTCTCGTGTTTCTCGTGCCTGGAGCTGCACAAGCTCCTGTTGCGTCATAGCCATCGCGGTCCGCAGATGCTGTTCCTGTTCTCGAAGACGTTCATACTCTGGAAGAATGCGATCACGTTCAGCGCGGCGCTGCTGTGCTGCTTGCCGCAGTGTCTGGATTTTTTGCTCCACTCGATCCAGCTCGATCGTCTCATTTTCTAGCTGCTGCGTTACGAGCGCCAATTCAGTTTCCAGCGCACTGCGCTGCTCTGCCGCTTTGACTAACTCCAGCTTCACCGAGCTTTGGTCCACCTCGAGACGCGCTCGTTCCCTTTCTATCTCGGCTATACGCTGCTCAATTTCCTCAAGCTCTACCTCAAGACGCCGGCACTCCTGATGCATCTTACCGAGTTGAACGCCTTCATGCTGTCGCTCATGCTCCAAAGACTCCAGCTGGGTTTTCAGTTCGGTGAGCTCGCGCTCGTATATAGCTCTCTCCAGCGAGCGCCTTTCGCGGTCAACTTGCTGATAAGCAACCAATTGCTCCTTCTCATTTTCAAGTTCCTGCAGCCGTTTCTCAATATACTCCAGAATCTCGCGGATCTTTGCTCGCTTTTCGATGCTCTCTTCAAGGATGTGGAGGGATTCGGCACGCTTCTCCTCATAGGTGCGTGTGCCAGCGATTTCCTTCAGAAGCTCAAGTCGCTGATCGTCCTTCATCGTACAGAGAGCAGCGACCTTTCCCTGTTGCACGATATAGTACGGATTTGAACGAGAGAATCCGGCACTCTCAAAGAGAGCCGCAACCTCAGCTCGGGAGACACTCCGACGATCAAGCAGATACTCGTCTTTTTGCAACCCAAACATTCGCCTGAGCACAACCCGGGAACGTTCGATTGGCAGACGCCCGTCACTGTTATCGAAAGTGACTTCTATGAACGCAGATAGCACACGCCCAGATGGGCCTTCATGTAGAAGAGCAGACCGCTGCTCGGCGTTGAGACCGGGTCCCGCGTCCCCAAGTAGCAGACGCACGGCTTCGAGCAGGTTCGATTTTCCTGAACCATTGCGCCCGACAACGACGTTTAACCCTTCGTGAAACGGACCGATAAACGTTTCGTCCTTATATGACTTCCATCCACAGATTCGGATCGAGTGGATGTGCATGAGCCTTGTCCTCTGCCGGGCAGTTGTGAAAGGGCCCGCGATAGCGCCTCTGGAACTAACGAGGACTCGGTGCAGGGCACACCCGAGTGCTCCGCGCCAATATCGTACCCGCGCGCGCGAATGGCGCCGCGCATTTCGATTCGCCATGGAGGTCGACATGGACGCCCGTTATCAAGTTGGTACAATTGTATAAAATATGGAATATATGGATTAGGTACTTTTCAGAATGGAAATGGACGGTGCTCTGACCGTACTAGGTTGCACGCACTCGGGGTTTATGTATCTTGACACGATCATCAACTCCAGCCTATATGGGGTTTGTTCTGTAATTAGATTCTTCACCGTTCTCTTACGAGCGGATTGCAATACCTTGGAC
>JGI24721J44947_10005352_pt1 | contig 17595 bp, 16 predicted proteins | sample YelNatPaOPGAMG01_FD_44947 | JGI IMG/M metagenome (IMG submission 44947)
TGGTCATTCGGTTACATCTGGAAACTGACGAGCAATCTCTTGCAGCTTCTCGATCATTCGCAATTCGGCGGTTGCGAGCAACGCCTCTGTTGCCGCGTTTTTCGCCACTGGTGCTTGCTCATGGAGCACGGCTTGCTGTTGGCAGACGTTTGCGCACGTTGTCTGTGCTTCGTCAGCGGCGGCTGCTATGGAGACTTGCTGGTCCCCGGCGCATGTGGATGCAGCTCTTTGCGCACGCTCGTATCGAATCTTTTCCACTTGGTGACGCATAGCCTCGACTTGATCCATGGACAGGTATACGAGCTGGAGCGCTGCCTGCCAGGCACGAAGCGCGTTCAAGCGCTGCACGAGAGCCCGAAGCATGCCGTCGCATAAAGTCCATGTCTGGTGCAGCGCCTGGCGAGCGTCCGGTGATGGAGTACGCGTCTCTTCTAAAAGCTCAAGGCCGTGTCGATACTCTTGAAACCACGCTCGCAACAGCGAACGTGCCTCTTGGACCAGTCGTTCCGGGCTGGTAGCGTCCACTGCTGCTGCTGCTGCTGCCAATGCCGACGCCGATGCTCCAGCGGCAGGCGGCTTTTCCTCTGTCGAGGGCGGTTGCGCTGGCAGTGCTGCTGAAGTTCCCGGTGGAGCCGGTGTCGCTGCTGTGGGAGCTGCGGCCCAGGCACTCCACTCAGCAAGCCACGCGTCCCCGAAGGGCGCATCTCCCAGCACCGATCGCCAAGAGCCACGAAGCCAGTACGTCGCACGAGGAAGTGGCGGTGCCGGTAAATCGACGCCCCGTTCAAGGGTTGTTCCTTCGTCACCATCAAGGTCATCATCCTCATTCCTGGTGTCCTCTTCCGGCAAGTACGTTGGTGATGCAAGCTCCATCAACGCTTCCCGTAGTTCTTGTGGCGCGCTCGCTGCTCCTGGCGCCTGCACTGCAGGTCGACGTCCTGGACGCCTGCACACAGCGACTGGAACCTCTGCTCCAAAACGGCGGGAACTTGCGACTAGGACAGGTCACGTACACGTCACCAGCTATCTAGATGAAGCTCGTACAAACCTCCTGACCTGGGATCTGCGCTCACTAGCCAAAGCCAGCGGTGCAACAACAGGTGCGCTGCTTCTGGTCAGTCGTGTATCGGCTAGCGTTGGGCAGCAAGCCATAACGCCCGTCCAGGGTTGGAAGAAGGAGGTGCTGCGGGACGCTGTCCAAGGACACGCTGCTAGCGACCTGAACGGTGTTTGAGTCCCATAACAGAGACACTGGTTTAGATTGGGTGAAAGGTCTTGTGCACTTTGATGAGGTTAAGAATCTGGAGTACACTCGGCACTGCTGCTCGCAACAAGTGACGGAGGTGCGTTCAGTGAGTGTTGGCGTTCCCGTGCTGCACGATCGTATGCAACTCGTAGGTTTGTTGACATCTAGAGTGCTCAGCCATCAAACGAGACTGGTTCAGAGGGTCAGTCTGTAACTTTGGCGGACACCGGCTGGTAACGCCGTCTGCACACCAGAAGTTACCGGTGCGCTCCAGTGCCAAGCGCAGTGCTTGGAGCAGCGTGCGAGCCCCACCGAGCCCTATGTGAGGCTGGTGCGTCGACTGAGGTCGCAGCTGGAAACTCAGAAGAGATCAGAGTCTCTGACGAGTTCGACTACTGCCATCTGAAACCGAGCAGAGGTCTACGTGTTCAACGCTCGAGTCAGAGAGCGCTGCCTTTCGGTTGGCTCGTTTACCAGTTTTCGTGCCGCTCTGCAACACCGTGCGTCGTACGGCTTTTCTCGGGTGTTCTCGTTGCTACGGGCGACATGCTGCGGACCTTGCTCGCGCTTTTGTCGAACGTGTCAATGGAACGAGCAAAAGCAGCAGCTATTTTTGATATTGATGTTGTTGGTGCTGTGACCAGCTTGTTGGCGCACAGCTTCCGGCACCCAGGGTCCTTTGGTGAACCTATATGTTTGTGTGTGGGCGTGTGTGTGCGCCCCAGTAAAATGTCCCCAGCAACAAGATAGCAAGCATAGCGGGTCCCTGGTCGAAGCACGACATCAGCCCCGGTGACGACTGCGATAGATATCGCGGGTCGGTGGTGGTGCTTGCATCGAAGCAGGCGCTGCGTCTGTCCCGGAGCCGTAAGCGTCCGGTCGAGGAGCACGACTTGTTTGTTGTCGAGCACGCTGCAACCGCTGAAACAGGCGACTTTCAGCGAATGGCACAGGACTCGCATCAGCAGTGCGACTCGGATAGGTGTCGCCACTGGAGCGACTTGGACGCTCCTTGTCCCGCCCTGGACGACGTCCAGCGGCATTCGAGTCGAGCTCGCGACCGCCGTTGAAGANTGCAAGATCTTGAAAGCTCGCTGGTAACCGCAATAAATGTCTGATTACAAAGTCGGGGTTCGGTGGGGCGCTCTGCAATAGCGCTGGTGGCAGTGCTCCCACGAGGCGTGCGAGACCCTCCTCGAGCGTCAGCTTCTCCGGGATGTTCTCCACAGCCGGCGATGGTGCTTTTCGCTCGGCACGAGCGGCTCCCTTGCGTACAGGTTGCCCTGCTTCGATAACTGCGTCATCTGGTCGACGCGCGGACGATGCCTGTGGCCTATTCGAACCGAGCGCGTAGAGCAGCGCACTGGATGGAATGATGCCGCCGGGGACGAAACCTGCGTCCCGTTGAGGCGCTTCCGCCAGCGAACCCGACTTGGAATCACTGGTGTTTTGCTCGATGAGGGCCCGTTCGTCGTCATTCAATGGAACATTTTGCAGGAACGAGGTATAGAACAGGAGGTCGTTGAGGCGCGACGGTTGCCGCTCGCTGAACAGGCGTTTTCGCTCGGCTTCAGCGAGGCGCAGACCTTGCAGTCCACCGCTCCCGTAGCGTGCCTCAAAGGACAACCAGCGATCACAGAGCAGCAGCTTGGCATCGTCTGGGAGCGTTGTCTGCAGGAGCCGCCCAATCAACATGCGCAGTTCATTGCCATCGTTTCGCTGCCACAGGTAATCGAAATAGCACAGCGCCATCTCCGTCGAATCCGGCAAGTGACGCAGTCCAAGCTCAAAAATACGTTTGGCAACACCCGACTCGTGATTGCAATACGTCTCTAGAGTCGCTGCTGCGAGGTAGAGGTTGGGCAGCGCGTCGATATCTGCACAGCGAGGGTCGTGGCGCGCCCGTCGGAAGATAGACCGAGCAGCCGACACCCCGAGAACACGTCGACTAAACCACATGTACTCTATGTAGGCATGAGTGCGTTGGACTGCATCCAGATTTTCACGTGCAAGCAATCGTTCGTAGACGGCGGTTGCTCGACTGCCGATGCCTTCACTGTGCGTATCCGCCTTGGTGCCGGTAGCGGCAGCTTCAGTGCTCGCTGGTGCACCGCTAGACTTGGACGCTGCTGGTACGTCTCTTTCCGACTGAGCCTCTGTCGCTGCTGTTTTTGTATCGGTGCTGGGCGCCAATGAGGCGCCGCTTCCATGCTTTGGCGACCCAGACTGCCGAGCGGAAGCTATGTGCGACTCGCGGCTGCCGCTGCCGGTGTCGTCACCGTTGCTCTGGTCGGGGTCAGCGTCACTGGGTCGCTCGTCGGGAGCGCCCACAGCTTCGTCATCATTCGAGAGACGAGATCCCCCGAGTCTCTCTATTTCCTCCTGCAAATACTCGCGCTTGCGTTTCTGCTGTCCGGCGATACGAGCAATTTCAACATCCAGCTCCTCGTAAAGGCGGGCAAGGGTGAAATAGACTAGGAGGCAATCGGGAAGCGCACGTTCTGCTCGCTCCAGCACCGCAATAGCCTCTGGGTAGCTGCGCACCAGGTTGCCGTCATCGCGATGTGCGAGATAGAGCGCATACTCCAACCAGGCGTCCGGCATGCGATACATGTAGACAAGCCGCTGCTCATGGGCGAATCGAAGTCGCGCTTCTAGTTCAGCAGCGGAGAGCTCGTGCGGATTCGCCTCTTCGCCCCGGATGTACTTTGCCCAGCGCTTTGCTTGTTCCATGATGCCGGCTCCGCGTCGCGGAGGAACCGCCAGCGCCTGGAGCTGGAGGTGCTCGCGGCGAGCTCGTCGGCCACGGGCCTCAGCTCGGGCCCGAAGAAAGGCCCCATGGAAAGGTTGTGTCGCCACGGATGCATGACTGGAGCCGCTTTTTCCCTGACTTGATTCAAACTGCTCGAATTGTCGCCAGAACGCATCCAGGTTGTGCAACGGAAGGGTCACAGCTCGCTGCAACACGCTTCGCAACAAGCGGTTTCTCTGTGCACCATCATGAGCGTTGCGTATGGGCACCGCCATTAGCAGCGCGATGTAGTCGTTCCAGAGACTTGCGCTTGCTGGTTCGTATGGCAAAAGCGCAGTCACATACTCGAACGCGTCGATGAGAACGCTGATAGGCGCCTTTTTTACGGTGCGCAGATAATGCAGATAGAGCTGGCACAACTCAACACTGTANCAGCGAGGAAGCGCGTANGCGAATCGCTTCTCGGCTTCAGGAAAGGCTTGTTCCCGAATGAGNTGCTCAAGGTAGAGTTTCCAGAGGCGTGCACCTGTCGGGAACCGGTGAAGTGCGCGTTCGTAGACCGCCTTGGCCTCCGTCAGCGGGTGACGCTGGGCCTCCTCTACCAGCGCTATCCAGGCGTCTGCGTTCCAGGGCTCCGCCGCCAGTGTTCGTTCTAGCTCTTGAGCTCGTGTGCTGGAGAGCGTCTTCTCTGGCCAGCGCAGCGACGGGCTATCCAACGGCACCTCGTAGTCGAGCGTTTCTGCACCCGCGGTACCCGGAGCAGACTGCTTTTCTATATGCTGTTTCTCTCGCCGAGGAATCGAGTCCATGAGATTCTCTGAGAGATCTACGCTTTGAGCGCTGGGTGTAGTGTTTCCGGTGTTGTCCGTATCTGTGATTGCAACGCTCCCGCTGGGTTGGGCTCGGTCGTCAGCACTCGCTGCCGCAGTTCGCCGTGCCTTCCGCGGGACGTTGTCTTGGTCGTCCATGAGTCGGTACCGAGTGCAGATCTTGCGCCCCTGGTGCTCACAAAGTGCTTTGTAGAGACGCAGCTTCCAAAGCAAAAGAACAACGTCCAAGCGAGTACGCTTGTAGACAAGAACACTCGCTTTGAATGCGTATGGAAACGGAAGATGCCACCAGGCGTTGAGTTGAGGGTACACCTTCGCCGCCGAGCGCAGGCACCGCAGAAGGCGAGTCCGCGTTGCTGCTGACGCTCGTGTGAAGGGCGTTTCACTCTGGGACGCATCACTAGGACTTGTGTACGAGCGAGATCTATTGTATATGGTAAAGTTGAGCGTGCAAGTGCTCAGAGTACGTGTCGACNTTGTTGGGATGTGCCGAGTACGGTGCTGTTGCGGATAGCACAGGTGTCGCATCGGACCTGGACTTGCTGTTTGATAGACTGCTGCTTTCAGTGGCAGCATCGTGCTGAGACGTCGTACGGAGAGAACTTTGGCTGGGACGCAACTTAACCGCTCCAGGTCTCGAGTGCAACGGTAGGACGAGGCTTTCGCAATATCGCCAGGGTACGCTCGCCGTCGGGTTGAAGGCGCTGGACTGGGCGGTATACTTGACGTCAAAAAAAGACCCCTGGTAGTGCGCTGAGGTACGGAGTGCTTGCGCGAAAGATTAGCGGCCTTCCCGGGAGGTGACGTGTTTTCGCTCGAGCAGGGCTACACACCCCAGAAAGCGCTGCTGGTGGCCTGCCTGCAGCGTTCATCGGGAGCTGAACGTCTGCACACGGTGTAACCAGTACGTGGTCTGAGGCCGTTTTGTGAGGAGCGCAGCCGACTCCAACCCGTGACCCACTCGCCCGAACCATNTCAAATATGGACACAGAAAAGCGGCGGTGTCGGCAGCACTTGGACCAGCACGCACGCAATCGTCCCAGACCTCTGTCAAGGAATGCCTCGTACGGACCACGGTTCCCTGGCGAGACAAGCTTGTTTTCACGGACACGTGCAGGAGGGGTCTCGTTGGATTTGGTTCATACCATGGGAAACCGTTTGTAGGACAGTGCTGCTGTTGCCGCGCACGGTACGAGTCCTCATATCCGGTAGCGTTGGATAGGAGGCTTTTGGGCGATGTCGCTGTCGCTGCATTCGTCTATGCACAGACGATGGAACTCGCGAATCCAACATATGATCTTCTGATGCTTTCGGGAACATGTCTACTNGGTTAGATGCTTTCGATTTGCTTCACAGGGAAATGATCGGGCGCTTCGCAGTGACGCATGTGCTGTCGGCATCAGGGGTGGCATAGATTGGGGCGGGTCTCCAGGCTGATGCCCGTACGCCAAAGCTTGTATCCCCTCACACTGGCATCAACGCCTGCCTATGCGACTGCTTTTCCCTGGCCGTTGTATCCTGCTTCAAACGTGGTGATTTCTTCAGTCCCTCCAGTGCCCATGCCAGCAGTTGAAGCACGTTGATTGCCTTGTGTTCAAGTCCGGGATCGCTGCGTCCGGCTGCTTAGCAAGCATTTCATGAAGATAGAAAAGTTACGAGCTACGCTTTGCTTACCATTTTCATCTTCTTTGTATACAGCCTGGGTGCGCCCTTCATAGCGGTGACAATTGGCTCTAATCGGGTATTCCCATGCTTCCATGACACCTTATCCTCCGACTTAGACTGGCCTGTTGCATGTGTACACTCTCTTCGTTCGTCTACATATGCCCTAGACAGATATAGGATCCTACTCTTGATGCCCTGCACCATTGCCGCACCCGGGGCCGGACCCGACGTTCACAGGCTTCTTCTAGGCGATTCCTGCGGCAGTTCTTCCGTCCGGTGCCCGCGCATGCACACGCAATCCCTTTCCATATAGGAGTTGTGGAACGCTATATTGTCTGTGATGAAATTGGCATCGTTTGGAGATTTGCACTGTAGAACAGGTAGAGAAATACGAGTTGTCTTCTCTCACCTCCAGCGGAACTGCGCGGCCCCGAGAGACTATTCATAAAATAATCGATAGCATTATCAAATGTGTTCGTAGAAGCCTCCACGCTTCTCCTCTTTTTACGAGTAGCATGCTCACTGCACGCATTCTTCAAGTTATCGATCTTTCTGTTTCATGGAAATTCGCGGGCGCAGCATTTCGCATCGCTGGACTGACGACAAAACAAGAAACGCTGCTTTGTCTCTCGAAGACTTGTGCAACAGCGCACGCGGAAAGTTCACTGAATTGGTCACGTCAAATCATCGATTCCGACTGAAACATAAAAAAACCTTTCGCTGTGTCCATCGCCAAAATAGCAATCCAAAACAGGATGCCGCCTTTCGTGGGATTCGGTCTCTACGGCGCCCNTGCTGCCTGTTTGCAGCGGAAAGCGTCTTGGACTCGGATATCAGCCTTCGCATCAATCGCTTCCAGTGGAGAGTACGTCACTGCTTTCCAAGAATGGAGCGTAGACGAATCGAAGTGTGTCGACTTGCTCTCCATCCTGGATGATCGCACTGGTGCATGTTTCATCACGGACAGTGGACGTTCCATTGATTTTCATCTATTAGGAAAACCGCAGAGAACAGAATACAGATAATCCTACAAAATCCAGTCTGTTCTCAATGGTTTAGCGCTATCTAGAGCGTCATCAGGGCCGTTGAGGCAAGCGGATCGTGCGTTATCGAACGGGACAGCGTGCGCTTGGGTGTGCGGCAGCCAGCGTACCCTTCGATTGGATTGCGCAGAAGAAGCTCGTGACGGTAGCGTGCGGCGCCGGGCGTGGAAATCGAGAACGGTTTCGAGAGCGGCCTCCTGTATCCACCAGAGGCATGTACCAAGCGATGCAGCAAGCGTGCACGTGAAACAGAGTGGCATTCAAAGGAGGACGTTTGCGTTGCGAACGTATTAGACCATTTGGCCAAAATCGCGTGTCACCGCATCGAACAGCGCACCGAGGCTGTGTCCAAAGGAGACGAATATGGCAAGCANAGTGCAGATCGCAANTTGCACGTGTACATGACATTCGACGACAACAGCGAAGAGCAGCGATTTCGGGACTGCGACACTGCCGTGATCATCCTTCGTCTGCTCACAACTGTCTGAAGGGAACGTACCACCCAGGGTATTGAAAACCGGATGTAAGAGCGTAGCAAAGGATGCAGCCGCAGAAAAGACCAGCATAGGCTGGTATTGATCACAGGGGAAAGCGACCTAAATTTTTCGTGTCTAGCGAGGAGTCAGCGTCCTGAGCTCGTTCCATTGCTCGGATGCCGTCTACGAGCGTCTCGCCACATGTGTACCCATACTGTCCATTTAATATAGTTTGAGCCCTATATATTCAATTAGGTGCCGTTACGCAGATAGATGCCACTGCGCCGCCTCTACACCATGCCGCAAAACGTTCTGGACTTTAATGTATAACCATGGAATAATTTGACACTTTGCTGCCAGATTCACCTGATTCCTGCACGCTCTTTGTGAACCTCTACGTGTTTCGCAGCAGGAGAGCACTCGCGCAATTGGACTACTGTTGGGATTGCGCACGAGTGCCACCCGGAAAAGAGTGACTGCGCTGTGTGCTCGTTTCGAACACCAATATGAATCCTTTGGACTACAGAGGTCTGAATTTTTGCGCATATCCTGCGTGGTGGGGCCTGGAACGAGGAGCAGCCGCAGGAAAAACTTCCCTGTCGCCGAGCGTTCGATGGGTGCGTCGCGACGTCACCTGCGCGGGCGTCTCCAACTGGCTGGGACACTCGGTGAACGACCAAGGCAGCCGTCAGCGACCGACTAACAGACCCCGTTTTTCGGTAAATGGAAAGCGGCAACCGAAGGGGACACGGAGTCTTGTGTGCAGCAAGTGGTTCCCGTTTCCGGGGCTGTCAGAGGATCGTGACACCCAGAGGGACCAGCGGAACAAGCGCTCCCCAGACTACGCAGCGAACGCTGGCACTGTAATAGAGACCTTACGTTCGGACTATCCCCACCTTTTTGAACGAGATCCAAACTTTGAAGTATACTCGCCGACAATCACGCTGGTGGACCGCACTTCAGGAAACGTCCTGCAAGGACTCGGTGCATACAAAGCCGTTTTCTGGGTGCTTCGTTTACACGGGAAGCTTCTATTTTCGGAGCGCTCCATTGAAATTACATCACTCTTCCATGACGAGCGCGAGGGAACCGTTTACATTCGATGGATCATGCGTGGGCGTTTACGGCGCTGGGTCCCTCTTCTGGGTTTGGGCGCTTTCCGGCTCCGACCCGAGCAGGACGCCCCCGGGTGGCAGGAGAGCACCTCCTGGGAGGAGGAAACGAGAATCCGCCAGCTTGAGGGATATTCGATGTACTATTTAAACTTGGACGGGTGGGTTGAGCAGCACGCGTTGGATAACATCCAACACACGCGCCTGCGCTTGCGCCCGCTCGTCGAGTCGATCCTGGGACTAGGGACGCTCCAGCCTCTACGCGGGCGCCAGCCGGCTCTTCATCTGGAGCGTCTCCGCAGCGGTGTTGAATGGTTCATGGCGTACCTTCGTGCACAGATGGCTCTGCAAACGGTGCCTGCGCTGGAAGGATCCGTATACTTGTGGCAAGAGGAAGAAGCGAATGAGCCAGGAACCAACGAAGACAACACTCAGGAAGCAATTCGTCCTTGGTCAGACAGGGGAACTCAGGGCCCGGGGCCAAATGGTGAACCTACCGCTTGAGCGCCTACGAAAGCGCGAAAAGAGCGCGAAGACCTTGTGCATGAATGAAGATGAATCACGACGGATGACGGCGCTTCGTTTGTCGTGTAATTGCATGCATCTGAAGGATATGTTACGGACAGTTCCGGTCCGTATCTTTTGTACCAGGAGAATTACACCATCTGTGCGCATAGCTCCGTGGCTTGTGAAATGAACGTGCCTCTAACTGCAACCTCCACATTCGCGCACTTGCATATGTACACCGGATGAACGTCCGCTCGCTGGTGCGACCCGTGTTGCGCTGCCCTATCAAAGAGAACTACCGGTGCGCAGACATCCGATGTCGGATACGGTTGGCATCACTCGTTGAACGTACAGTTGGCGTCATACATTGGCCGGGTGGCAAGCCGCAGATGCCCCACGGGCTCGGCACCGTGTTGTGAACCTGCTACTTGGTGCCTGAGACGCACAGGTGGCGTCGCGGATCGTTTCGCAGAGCGGATCGTTTATGCTGCCTCCACAGGCCGTAGCGTGGACGAGTCAGCAACAAAGTCAGCAACCTGCTCCGCGACCTCATATGCGCGGATCTAAACCTGTATCAGTATAGAGATGAAAAGGTCCGCTTTGTTGAAACGGGCGCGTATGTAAAAGTCTGGGTCTCTTCTCACTGATACCAGCATCGGCATTTGCGATTTTTTCCCGCACTGGCTCCATCTCCTCACGCTCATTTCCGGTTTTCAGTACGACCCTCGCTCGTTTACCCCCAGCTCTGTAGTCATCCGTCGCAAGATGCTGATGACAGTGTGAAATTCTCGATAAAGTCGCTTCCGGCTGTTGTCAACGCATGTCATGCATAGGCGGAAGCTGCGATCTACAAACTCCTTTGTGGACAACTCGGGGACGCGCTTCAGAGCTATGACACCTGGGTGTTGTCATATATTCCCGCGTTTTCGTCGCATGCCCTCCTCATCGTCCTCCTCCTCCTCGTCCTCCTCCGAGAACTCGAACGTGCCGCGGAAACGTGTCCCTCATTGCTCGCCAGATGCCTTTGAAGACCACCGCAGGCACCCGCGAATGCTCTGCTTGGTTTCCGCATTCAGTCTAGTACCCTATGATGAAGCGCAATCTGTTCCATTTGATAAGGGATTTGTAGAAAGTGATGTTGTTCTCGATGAAACAAGCACCCGGTGGAATATCCAGGCTAGAGAAGAAGACGACTAATTTGGATGCGTCTAGACCGCCCTCGTGCATAGCAGTTTCGCACATTCCATTCCAAGCGATCGTTGTGGTGGCTAAAGTCCGAGTCCACCATCCCCTATCGTACAGAACAGAAGACCCGTGGGCTTCTCCGAGCGTATTCTGTTGTATACGTAGTGCTGCAATGGAACGCCGTCTCGCTCATGGCCTATGACCGGAGGACATTTTCTCTTTCGGACGAAATCGATTTTCTGATGTGACAAGTTCAGTGAACCTTAAGAAGGAGTTTTTCAACATGTTGTCTAGGGACAACCTCGAGCACATTTCCCCTTCCGTCTAGCAGCACGAAATCCCCCGCCCGCGAGTTGCTTGAAACAGATAGATCGAAAACTCGCAGAATGCGCGATCTGAGCACACTACTCGAGAGTTAAGTTGAGTATCGGAGTCTCATATGTATGCATTGTATAAAGATATCGGTACTTTTACGAACCCTCATTCAAAGGCGTTGCGAATCATCTTGATTCCGGTGACGTAACGAATTCCAGCGCCACCGAGTGGACGGCGCCACTACGAATAGAGCAGCGAGCATCCTTAAACTAGATATGCATCCATAAGCACCTATTGCTGCACATCTAAGAAAGCCAAAAAATTGAAAGGCAGGAACAGAGCGAGCTATTCAGTGTTCCATTTTCGTCTCATACGCGTGTCGCGCATCGTTCGCACACACGATGCCGACCAGCGCTTCGCGGATGGTCGGTAATGTTTCGTGATACAGGAGGCCCACGGATTGAAAGTAGCGTTAAAAGATCCCGCAGAGCAACCTCAACCCGATTCTTCGCCAGGTGTGGCTAAACGAGCAGCCTCATCTGATTGCAGCCTGGAACGCAATCACTGTTCCGTACCGTGCGCGTCAAGTTGTGCCTAGCTCGGACGCTATCCACGGGATTGATTCGTATCATCGGGCTCGCGATGCGTGTTTCGGTAGATTCCTGACGGATCTACAGTCAGATTCCATACGGCAGGCAGCGGCGGCAGAGGACGCTCTCCTTTGACGGCCTTCCGGTGAGCGCTCCAACTGAATCCCCGTCCTGTATCCCGGGTATCTCTTGATCGACTAGAGTCCTGCGCTGCATTAGCTTCCTCCAGAATGATGGTCGCGTGGCTGTATTTTTTCTCGTGAAACGCAAATCGGCCTTTCCCGTGCCACGGCCGCAGAATCTTAAAACACTGCCCTTTGCCGACGAAGCTCTCACGGACAAACGTGCGAGCCAGGTCCATCTGGTGGTTGTTCCGCGCGTTCGCCATTGCCTGGTGCAGCAGCTTGAGGAGGATTCGCGCACCCTTCTTCCGACAAACCGCCAACTGTCGCTCCGCCTCGGATACCGAGAGTCGACGGACCAAGCTGCAGACGACGTTCAGTTTGCGATGGGATATCTTCACTTGACGCGCAACTGCAGATGCAGTTCGCGGAGCTGTCTGCTGCGTTCCCTCGATTTGACTAGACCCAGAGCGTTGGACATTGGTGGACGCAGCTGGCTCCGTTGTCACTTGACCAGCACTACTACTACTACTGCCGATCGTACCGGACGTTGTTGCGCAAAAGCGCTGACGCAGCGTTCGCCGCAGTACGCCAGACGCAGAACAAACTCGAAACCATACCAGACAGCGAAAGCACGCCAGCATTGTGACCTAGCTCCTGTTTACCATACCTCGAACTGCAGTGCAAGTGTACCTACCCCACAGCGTCTTGGGTGTGGCCTACCCTGGTAACACACGACTAGTACAAACACGAGTACGACCTGTACCGCTGCTGCTGCTGCTGCTGCTGCTGCGTTATGCCACGATCGGACGCGCTGCATCATCTGCCAGGAGCGCCGACTGCTGCTGCCGCTGCTGCTGGCGCAGTGCGTCTACACACCTGGTACAACAAGTCGAGCGATAGGCTTAGTTCCTGGGGTACACGTTCACGAAGTGCCAACAAGGCGTGTTTCATTTCACGAGATCGAGCAGCGTCGTGGGTATCCAGGTGTTCTTTTGTTCGTTGCATACGAGCATTGTTGTCCAAGGCAACGGTACTGCACGTTTCGTAGCGAGCTTGCGGTGTAGTGTGGAGTGTGTGCGCCTTCGGAGTCAACCTCTTTTGTGGATCTATCGACAGAACTCAGCAGCGAACCGGAGGATCGCTCCTCTATAGGTATGAAAAGTCGGATCCGGCACGCAAGCGAGAACAGCAAACGGAAGCAGCAGGCGGACGTAGTCGCGAGCCGGAAGCGATCGGCGCGAGAGCGCCCTCGTGCTTGTCACAGCGACTTGCTCGCTCGCGACGCTGACGTCTCTTCTGTTAGCGCGACGGAGCGCTTGACGAGCACCGCGAGCAGGCCTGCTTCTGGTGCGGCACAAGTCGTCGCGAGGAACGCTGGCGCTTACGGTTCATCCGGAACGCGCACGCAGGCTGCGACTTTCACCGATCAGTTGCACGCCGAGCGCGAACGCTGCTCCGAGTCGGTGAATTCGGCCTCCGCGTCAACCAACGCAGCTGCTGGGAACCCGAATGAAGACGCGGGGGTTTCGATATGTGAGTTACAACGTGCAGAGTTGCGGACGCCAGCTCCGGTGATGGAAACCGAGCTTCAGAACGCTACAGCAAGAACGCCCGCAGATGAAGAGGTTGCATCCTCGCGAGCAACAGTGCACGAGATGGAGCCTCTGGCCAGACCCTGCCCAGAGGTGACACAGAAGTCGTCTCCTGCGTTACAGAGCTTATCGTCGGAGCACGCCTCGGAACAGGAGCAACCGAAACCGAGTTCAGGCCTTCTGACACCTCATCGTTTCGATTCACTGCCGCTATCCGAGCCGACGCTACGAGGCATTGAGGAAATGGGTTTCGCAAGGATGACAGAGATTCAGGCGCGAGCGATCCCGCTAGCGCTGTCTGGTCGAGATATTCTCGCTTCTGCGCGAACAGGTTCCGGTAAGACGCTCGCATTTCTGATCCCCATTGTTGAATTGCTGTACAAGGCCAAGTGGATGCCGCGTAATGGCACTGGTGCGATCATCATCGCGCCTACCCGCGAGCTGGCGATGCAGATCTTTGGGGTGCTTCACGATCTTGCTTCACATCATCACCAGACCCGAGCGATCGTCATGGGTGGTGCAAACCGCCGAACCGAAGCTGAAAAGCTCATCAACGGTACAAATATTCTCGTTGCGACGCCTGGGCGTTTGCTGGACCATCTACAGTCCACACGGGGCTTTGTTTTTGAGCACCTTCGCTTTCTCGTGATTGATGAAGCGGATCGCTGCTTGGAAATCGGATTTGAAGAGGAGATGCATGAAATTCTGCGAATACTGCCAAAGACCCGGCAGACAATGCTCTTTTCCGCAACTCAAACAACCAAAGTGGAGGATCTGGCCAAAGTAAGTTTTCAGCAGAAACCGCTTCATCTGGGTATCGACGCAGAACAGCCTGTTGCCACCGTTGAGGGCCTGCAGCAGGGCTTCACGATTGTGCCCAGCGAGCAGCGTTTCCGCTTGCTGTTCACGTTCTTGAAGCGCAATCAGCGCAAGAAGATCATCGTCTTCATGTCTTCCTGCAACGGAGTGAAATTCTATGCCGAGCTTTTGAACTATATAGACGTCCCTGTTCTGGATCTCCACGGGAAACAGAAACAGAGCAAGCGAACATCGACGTTCTTCGAGTTCGCTCGGCGTGAGCACGCCACACTCTTATGCACGGACGTAGCTGCGCGTGGTCTCGATATTCCCGCCGTCGACTGGATTGTGCAGTACGACCCACCGGACGAGCCGAAAGAGTACATCCACCGGGTGGGGCGCACCGCGCGAGGCGTTCATGGTCGCGGACGGGCGATTCTATTTCTGTTGCCATCGGAAGTCGGGTTTCTGCAGCATCTGCGCGATGCCAAAGTGCCTCTGAACGAGTACGAGTTTCCCAAAGAGAAACTTGCTGATATTCAGACCCAGCTGGAAAAATTAGTTGAAGGCAATTACTATCTTCAGAAATCTGCGCGGGACGGATTCCGTTCCTACCTCCAAGCGTATGCGAGTCACTCCATGAAAGATGTATTCAATGTGCACGAGCTCGACATTGCGGCGGTGGCGAAAAGCTTCGGCTTCAGTGCACCGCCGCGCATCTGTCTCGACGTCCTCGAGAGAGCGAAGAAAATTCGACGACGCGGAGGCGGTGGCGGATTTGGAGATGAGTGGAAGAATCGCGATCGCCTGAAAGACCTCATTCGGAAACGGCTTGCTTCAGGGCAACGATTTCGGGCGAGCAACCCGCATGGGAAGCGTGACGAACAAGATCGCCGTCAGTTTGTGGCATAGGTATCTGCGTAGCTACAAGGTGTCGAGCGGCCGTTGCACGTGCCCTGGATGCAGGTATAATGAAGAACACCTCGTTTTCACGAAAAGAGTGTAACTGGGTGGAATGGATGATGCATTGGAGGCCCCTGCTTAAACGGACAGCAGGGGAGCATCGAAAAAACCGCCAAAAGCGGATGCTTGCGGGACGATTGGCGGACGCTGACCCACTGCAGCGGACTCGGGAGCGCTCCCGCAGCAACCGCGGCTTGTCTGGGGTCCCTGGCGAACGGCGCGAAGGCGATGACCGTGCAGCACAGCGCGCGTATGGGTGTGTGAAACCAGAAGACACACCGCTCGCTGGTGTGTGCGAGTCTCGATGTCGTACGGTGCTTGTTGTTGTCTGCATAGGGCAGGTAACGGCGANGGCGACGACGACGACGACGACGAGGCATCCGCGCTATCTCCGCACTGTGCATCCTGCTTGTCGCTGCAACGTTCAACAGCGGAACACACTGTATCTCTGAAACTGCTTTTTTTTCGTCGATGGCGCGTTTATCGTAGATACTGGTGGTAAACGAGTGTCTGCGGGGATCCTGCTGCCCAACGGGTACATGGTGTCGGTGCGAGCGCACCCAGAGGTACCGATTCGAACTGGACATATTTGAGCGGATTCCAGGGTGCTCAGGTGCCGGGGGCCTGTGTTCGGGTGCTTCGCATCGGATGCCTCGCAGCGCGGTTTACAGTTCGCTTTGCAGTACACGCCCTGGGGATGGGTGCTGCGGGCCTCGGTGCGTCTCGCACGCAACATAAAAGCCTCTGTCGCTGCGCTCAACCGCCAGTATGAAAACGACGCCTGGTCTGTGTCGAATCGAGACACCGCGGGGTGTTACGATGATGATGAAGAGGTTGCGCTTCGGATGCTTGCTGTTAGAATGCAACGTTGGCGACGTCTGTGTGTGCATGGATATTCGTGTTCGGTTTGTGCTTCCGGTTGATAGTGACGCAGTGACCTATCCAGGGATAGGTCACTGCGTCGCAGGATCCACCTCCTTCTCATCTTCATGGTTCGCCACGGGCGAAGCCGTGGACACAATAGGACGACCCGCCTTCAACCGCTGGTAGTGTACACGTATGGAGACCCCATCGGTCTCGATCCTGCCCGCGAATACCTTTTTCTTGCTCGTTTTCAGACGTTTGCAATCGAAGATACTCTTCCAATGAGTCTCCCGGTTTTCACCGGTGAGCTCTATCTTCCGTNGATTGAACTCCGGGTAGAGCTGCCTCATGATGCCGTGCAGGACTCTGGNGTAGATAGTCACGAAATGTGACTTGATGTTGCACATTGGAACCACGTTGAAGCGTTTCCCCAGAAGCGCAGCCTTCNGTTTCTCCGTCACTATTTTTCCCACACTCTGCTATATTTCGGCTTTGCATTCGAGTTCTCGACTCAGAAACACGAAATAACGCAGGATGAGAGGATAACATCTTTCTTTTTCATATCGGATACCTATTCTGCTGGATTGACCAGCCCCAAGACCGCACGGTGCTCTTGAATAGCGGCACAGATCACAGAGTCCTCATTCTTTCTCCTGCGCGGTGTCTTCTTGTCGATGAATTCGATCTCCCGTTCATGCTGGCGATCGTTCGTAATGCCGATGATGATGGCCCATGTCCCGATGCGAGAGTGGCCCGGGTAGAGTGCAAACATGAAGCGTATGATGATGCGTTCAAGGGTCATAGTCAAATGGTTCTTCGGGTTCATGAGGTACTTGATCGCCCCGTATTCTTAAATACACGAGTCAAGCTTGTGTCGAGCACCGTCGAAGCGATATTCGGCGTCATTTTCGTGAATGGCATGCACTCGTTCATNTCTCCTCGACGTTTGCCCTGTGCGAAACATCAAGTGGCGAATGAAGATCTGGTCGAGANACTCCACTGGAACCTCGCCCATTTTGATGCCCGTCACGTCGCGTTGCATGACCTTAACCAAATGCATNCGGCCTGANGAGGCGTCCATAANACTCATGGCGCACGACTCGACACGGTTTCTGATGGCCATTTCGCAACTTTTGTTTGCACGGATCCTTGAAATACCTGAAAAGACAGGTTTTCACTACGATCTCGTTGTACTGTGGTCCTTCTTGCGGCCATTGACGTCGGGCCTCCGGCTTGTGCTTCTTGGTCTTCTCCTGTTCCTCTGGGATTGGCCTTGTTTACTGTTTTCTTCGTCAAATCCAGTGATGATGGCACTCCTGAATTCCCAGCTTGCATGTGTATAGCCTTCTCTTGGATTTTTATTTTTGAAAATGAATGCACCTCTTTACGCACCTGGGTGAGGAATTTCGCAGCGGGAGAGGCACTCGCGGCAGACAGACAAAATGTGCCCTGGCGTCACCGTGTCCTGAACGCCTCGGCGATTCGTACAATGGACCGATCAACGCGTTTCACCATAGAAACCACTCCTCTTT
>JGI24721J44947_10005371_pt1 | contig 17567 bp, 21 predicted proteins | sample YelNatPaOPGAMG01_FD_44947 | JGI IMG/M metagenome (IMG submission 44947)
TTCCTAAATTGGTCAAAAGAATCTGAAAAATGGTGAAGCATAGCAGTCATAGTAGGTATAACACCGAGAGGGCCAAAAAATTTAGAGGCATTGACAATAAAAGAATCTACAGCAGATTTGCTTTCTCTGTCTAGATTATAAAATCTATAAGAATAATCATTCATATTCTTAAATGTACCAGCGATTTTAGACAAACCACTAAGATAATCTGAAAGAGCTTTACTAAGTTGTTCTGTTGCAGCATTAATGTCTTCTTTTTTATAAATGTTAGGTCTAGCGGCGTTAGGCTTAAATTGATCTTCAATACGTTTTAAGGATTCATTTGCGTTCTTTTGGAGATCATTTATTTTATTAGAAATGCTGCGAAATTTTTCAATTAGTTTTTCTAGCTCATCAAAGTTATTAAAGTCGTCCATGTAACGGCCCCTCAATTTTACGAAATGAAATCATCAATAGAAACTGATAATGTACCCATAGTATTAACTGAAACAGATTTTATGTATTCAAGCTTTTTCTTTCGATCTTCTTCATTTTTAAGAATTAAAGATTCAACATCTGAGATTGTCATACCAAAAATCTCAGACGGTGGTATTGAGAACTTAGACATAAAGTAATAGACATAATCAAATATAAGTCGTAAATATTCTTTATTTGATGCTGGGAAAAAAATATTCTACCCCCAAGTCTGATATTGAAATAGTTGATACTGTACCACATTTTGGACATTTAAATTTCTTTTCAAGACTAAAAACTTTATTTCTGGTGTCTAATGCAGTTCTTAATGAAGACAATTTGTTTCTAGTCAAACTAAGCAAAAATAATATAAGATATACGTAATCTTGAGTTCCAGTTATTTCTTGATTTAAAAATTTAGTTACATATGCTGCTAATGGTCCTAAATCCGATATTAGAGTCTTATCAATATCCTCTGGTGATACAACTTTTAATTTGCTCTATGCATTTTTTACATTTGTAATAAAAATATCTGAATTAAATAGATCTATGACTTCTCTGTATTTCTTAACTGTTGGTATAACGAAAACAACATTTGGATCTTTTGACTCAAAAGTAATGTCTTCGATTGATTTAACTGGATTAATATCAACTATTGAAAGATCAACAGAAGTATCAGTTGCAGATTTACATACTGGGCATGTGTATTTTAAATTAACTGTTGATCCATGAGTAATAATCCTAATCTGATTAAACACATAATCTACATCAAACATATACCAATATGAAATATCCATCTTCTGAATCAAAGCTGCAGAAATAATGTCCAATAACATTTGATAAGAATCATTTTGGTAGTCTTGTGACAGTATTCTTTTTTCTGCAGCTAAAGTCAAAGGTACTATTTTAATTTCTTTTGGTGAATTAGCATCGTATACATTCTAACCGAGTAATTTAACATTAACTTTCGGCAAGACCTCTTTAAACACGTCCATAAACTGTTCATCAGTAAGCATACACAATTAACCTCCTAATTTATTTTTCTTCTATTCGATAAATTTAATTGAAAATCTATTCGCCAGTTAAGTCATTAGATTTAACTTGACTGGCTTGGCTCACTACATTTTTAACTTTATCTAAGATAGCAATCTTATCTAAATATGCATTTTTATCAATATTAAAAATTAGTCCATTAACTTTTGAAGAAGTTATATAACCAGAAACATCTAAATATGAAATTGAAAATTCCTTTAAAATTTTGTTAATCATTTCAGTAACATTATGTTTTCCGAGATCTAAAGATAATTCTATTTGCATACGATATGAATTTGGACCAAAATCCCAAACAGCACAGCTATAATTTTTTTCAGATAAAGAAGCAAAAGTCTTATCTTTTTTAATAGATTTTATAGTATCAACTGAAATATTGTCTAAATTTAAATTATTTTCTTTTAGTAATTTATCAATCTTAGCAATTGCATATTTATTCATAGACCCACTAAGATATTTTACTATTGTTGATGGACGAACATTTAACTTCTTACTTACTTCTAAAATCTGATCATCAAATTCTTTTTTCATACATTCATACCTCCATTATATTTTTTAAAAATTAAATGCATTCTGTAGAACATTATTTGAAAAACGATAAGTAAACGAATATAGTATATCTTGTAGCCCTTGAATATTATTAAATTCTTCTAATGGCTCCAAGATCTGTTTTATGAAAAATGTAGGATAGTCTATAGATAAAATATTTTGGGATGTCAATTTGTCTAAATCTGATTCATTCAAACATATGACATTAGACACTTTAGAATATGTATTAATGTTTTTATTTAATTTGACATAAAATAGAAATGGATTATCAGTGTTGTTAAACTTAACATGAAATACTTCTTGTGCAAATCTTAGTCCTTTTAGATGCTGTGGTTCTACTTTATAATCATCAAATTGTTTGTTAAAGCTCTTAATAATTCCTATTTGATTTAATGGTGCTTTTAATATTTGGTCATATGCTTTATTAAAATCGTCAAGAGAAATTGTGTTGTGTATTATCTTATTTATTAAGTCATTTAAAATAACTTTTATTAAGACTTGGACTATCTTTACGTATAACATTCATTCCTCTAACATATGGTTTTTCAACTCCTTTTGAATCTGGATAGTCTAAACCATAATATCTTTTCTTAACATTACCAAAATATACATAATGTAGTATATGTTCAAGCTTAAATCCTAAGTATTTATGTAAATCTTGAGGTAGATCTGTTGAAATGTATCTCTTAGTATGATTATCATATATAGATGAATTTATTTCATCGTTTAAAGCGTTACCTTCGTCATTTGATTTTTTATCATCATCTTCTTGCGTTTTTAAAATGACAAACAAACTATCAGTGTCTCCATATTCTACTTCATATGATTTACTTTCCAAAGTTAATTTAGCATATTCTAGCAACCGTCTAGCAAAAAATGTAATACTCTCAGCTATTCTTGGATCATACAAAATGAAATTCTGATATCCATTAGCACCATAAGTTGAATTCAGCACTAATTTTAGAGCCATATCAAATGTACTATATCTAATATATTCTTGTGAAGATGATCTACTTTTTTCTTCTTTGCTTTATATTCTGCTCTAAGGTCGTAGTATTGTTTTAAGAATGTAGTAAACACGCCCATTTTTACATTATGATGGTAAAATATATATCCTTTTTCATTAAGTTCATCACTATAGCCAGTTGATACATAATCAATCTTATTAGATGACAATAGTTCCAATGCATATTTGTAAATATCATCATAATGCTCAACATCTTGTAACTTCTTATGAGTTTTAACTTCTAAAAATTTTAAAACACCTTCATGCTTAAATTTTCTAAATTCTTCTTTGATATCATCATATGAGCATATTATAGTATCAGGTGAAATGTTGAATGTTACAGTTGACGTAGGATACATTGAATTTGCATCAATAACCATCACATTCTTAAGTAATCCAGATTTAAGTGGGTTTAAAACAATAGCACCTTGATAGTTTTTGAACGGTCTAGTTGTTGGAATAATAGCTTTGTCTGAATTTAATATCAATGCAGATTCTACAATTTTTGAAGTATGTAAAATGTCTTTAAAAGAAACTCCAGTTAAATGATGAAGTAAAACTAACATCGGTAACAAATTGTAGTACTTATCAATTTTATAAACAAGTCTAACGTCATTGATATTATATTTCACAAAAAGTTTAAAGTTATGTTCATAATCATTGTCTAAATCTATCGTTATTTTATTACCTAAATTTAATTTAGATGCAACTGCATCTAACCCCATACTTGAAAACTTATCAATAGAATATGAATCAATTACTTCATTTAATCCTATAGAATATAAACCTTTGATATATGCAGTTACAGTGTTATTATTTCCTTTTTTTACAAATATTGGAAGTTGTAAAGGTGATAAGAATTTTGTATCAATACCATTTTCTTCTAGTCTAGCTATTAAATATGGAAAATCATAAAAATTGGAGAACCACCCTATTAACAGAATAGGTTTATATTTTTGTAATAGTGAAATAAAGACTTTAAGCAGCATATATTCATTTTTAACATAAATGTAGTTGACAATATCTCCATCGTCAGTATCTTTCTCTATTCTATAAGAGTTCTCACTAACATCTGCAGTCTCTTCACTATGCCATGCAATAACATAATATTCTTTCTGAATCGAATCAAGAATAGAAATAGACACTATCGGCATTTTTGGATTTTCTACTTTATTAGTTCCATCTAAAGAATATTTTGTTTCAATATCCCAATACCATACTCTGTATTTTGATGCATCATCACTAAAACGAATATTATTATCTTTTAAATAGAATAAAGTATTAAAGTTGTAGTCAAATATTCTTTTTTTCAAAGATTCATTTAAATCATGGTATTTTTTAGGTATAAATTTATAAAAGACATTATTGTTAATGTCTTCTGCTTTATTTTCTATTGAGCCATATTGAAAGAGTTCCTCATCTGCTGAAGATATGTAACCATACAATGGTGATTTTATCTTGTTAAAGTTATCTCCAACATGTTCAATCAAAACATCTCCAGATTGAATCAAATCTAATAACTCTTCCATTTAACCTCTCCTTCTTATTGATTTTATGTTTCAACAACAACTGCATCTAGAATAGTAATTGGAATATAAACAGAATTATTAACAATTAAAACATTATCTTGTAAAATAGTTCTTAAAATTTTTAAACTTTCATTAAAACCAAATTCAGTATTTCCAATATATTCTATACCACAAATCAAAGTCTACAAACCGTCTAACTCTAATGTAAGTGAACTAAAGTCATCTAACAAAAATCCCTCATTATTTAATAAATATCCNGGNTATTTTAAATCTAAATCATGTATACTATTANCCGTAAAATTATCATCCAACCTAAAGTTAAGTTTTATTTTATTCAAAATATCGTCTCCTTATAGTAACATAATAACTTCTGGTGGATGGAACGGGATTCGAACCCGCAACTAATGATTTTAGAGACCATCGCTTTCCCAATTAAGCTATCCACCCATATCTATTATAACACAAAAGTAATAGTGATGTAAATATAGCTTAATGGAAAAGTAAAACATTTTAAATATTAAAAAGGTATTTCTTCATTACCATCATTAGATATATCATCATTATCTTCATTTAAATCCAAAGAGTCATTATCTGTATTAATATTTTTGTTCTTATCACTGAAAATAGATGTAGAATTTAGTATATCACTTAAGTCATCATTTGAAGATAGCACTGATTCTCTAATAACAGGTTCTCTATACTTATTTAAAATAGATATTGCATTATTATACCATTCATTAACTAGAGCCTCAGCTGTAGAAACATTAATCTTAGTCGTAGTTATAAAATCATTAGATTCTAATAGCGTTTCTAATTTCTGAAGTTTTGTTGAGTCTGAAAAAATAGGAGCTTTATTACCTACTATAACATCTGAAACTGAACGATATGGGAAAACATTTGTATTATTAAATATGATTTTAATAGGTGCACCTTCAGTTAAACTTGATATATCATCATTAATACCTTTACCTAAAATAATAGATAACAACTGTGTAGATTGTGGTTCAAAAAATACAAATTGATTTATTTTTTTAGACCCTTCAACAAAAGCAAAAAACTCAATAATCTTAACATTTTGAAGAATGGCTGTCCATTTTTCTTTTTTATTTGGTATAGAAAGTTTCAATAATTTATTTTGGACTTCGTCATATTTATCATCACTAAATAAAATATTACATATTTCACAATTTCCATCATCATGGTAATAATATTTGTTCATAATCTTATGATAATTATGAATTGCATACCAATTAGAAAATACTTTAGGCTTAACAACTCTACACACTAAAGAAGTCCCAGAAAATTTTTTCCAGTCAAATCTTTCAAATGGCAAATTTGAGTCGTCGAACCCAGAAAATCCAAACATCTTCTTTTTCTCATCCATAATAGATCTCCTCCTAATACTGAATTCAATTAAATTATATCTTCATACTATTAAAATTTCAGTATTAAAATTATTAAAGTTATGTTAATTATCATAGATGTATTTGTCTAAAAATTCAGAAACTAACTTATATCCTATCTTGAGAGTATACTTTGTTTCATACATATAATTTGTTTTATATTTAGAATATAATATAAGTATTACTCTCGCTAAATATTGATCATTGTTAGTAGTTCTAAAATTTGAAGTAAAAGCATTAACATTTTCAAAAAACACATTATCTTTTGATAAATCAAGTTCAAAAAACAAATACATAAATAAAAGTTTGTTTATAAACTAAAACTTATAAAACTTTTGAACTGATATCTTTTTCTCTTTTAAATCCGAATAAAGCTTTTTGTATATTTCTCCCAACTTGGATTTTACATCTGCAACTGAATAAGTAGGTTCATCGTCAGGATAATCTAAAATAGAAGATTCACTAGAAGGAAAATTAAGGTCTATAGTTTCTGGGTCTAATGCATCTAACTGTATAAAACGGTACTTTGGTTCAATTAATGTAGAATACAAATATACTTGACTTGACCTTTTAGCAATAACCCAAAGTATATCTGAAATCCTAGGTCTAGAAACATCTATCTTCGGAACATACTAAAGTATAGAACTTATAGCATAATTAATTAAATCGTCTTTAACTGAATTCATACCATCTGCAATGTTAGAATTAAAAAATAGAGCTCTATTACTCAAATGCTATACTTTCTTATTTATAGCATTATACGCTGCAAACTCTAGTAGAGGATATAGATCATTTAAAATATTATTATACTTTCTGTTGTATTCAGATGGAGATAACTTATCTTGATCTGACATTAACTATTGTAATTTAATTATCAGCCGTCTAGCTTTTTCTTGTGGAAATTCTTTATACGTCTGCATCTTGCATTACCTCTATAGGTTCAATAATAAAATTACTAGATAACTAATCATTCTTATACTCAAATAATTTAAAGTCATTCTATAATAAGTTATAAATTGAAGAACCAGAACAAGAACCTAAAGATATCATTGAAAGCATAAAATCATCTCCATATGCTTGCTCAATGTATAACCTAATATCATTCTACGCTGTTAGACCAGCAAATATTGCAATTAAATTAAATGAATCTGAATCTAATGGAGATTCTAAATCATATATCTCTAAACTTTCATCTCCAAACAAGTGTATATCAGTATAAAAAACATAAGAATTAAGTTGTAAATCATGAAGTAAATAAGATTTAGTATTTTTATTTTTAAATACATTCCAAGTATAAGTAGAATTAAGATTAAGAATACGTTCCTTTAAATATTTATCAAATAAAAACTATTTGTTAAAAACAAAAAAATGTTTCATAACATCACCTACGATTTATTATTTAATTTCACTGTGATCTGAATATTTAGTTATTAATATGTTTTTGTCTGCTAAAGCAATTAAGTTTTCATCTAAATTAGTATGTGAAATAATAAATGTCTGTATACCAAGAGAAGACGAAAAAGATTTTAATAGCTGCAATGCTACTTCCATAGAATATTGGTCAAGAGAACTAAAGACTTCGTCAAAAAATAAGAATAGAAGATTGTTTTTATATGTTGTGAAGAACAATGATATAAATGATAATATAAAAGCTATTTTAACTTGTGTCTTTTCTCCTTCACTTAAATTACTGATAGCTTTGCCATCTTTATATATCATGATCTCAGTATATTTAGATTTGTTTGACAAAGATATCTCAAATGAATTAAGACTTGGATCAAATATTTTTAAATAAGATAATACTTTAGATGACAACAAATTTAAATAGCGAGTTACTAGTTCAGATCTAATAAAACTTCTAGCACTAAAAATCTTTGACAAATATGAATACACAAAAACTTCTTCATCAACTTTACTCTTTTTTTCAGAAATTTCAGATATTTTTTTATTTAAGTCTAATAATTTAGCATCATTATCTATTTTCTGCTGATTTAACAATTCTTTAAGTTTTAGTATGTTTTTCTCAAATATCTTTATTTCATTATTGTTTTGACTGATCTTATATGTATTTCTGTCAATAGAATTTTTAATGTCTCTAAAAGATGAATTTAAATTATCTAATTTTTGCTTAAGTTCTTTAATTTCAGACATTATAGTTTCTATATCTTTTCTAAGTTGTTTTGAATTTTCATTTAACTTAGTTTTTATAGCTATAGGATCTATTGGTGAATCACAAACTGGACAATTCGTAGTATCATCATGTAATTCATTTAAAACTGAAATATTTAAAGATCCTTTACTTTTTAACTCAGTTATAAGATCATTTTTAGAATCTATGAGTTTAGACATAACATTTATGTTGTCTTGTAAAGGCGTTAATTGCTCAGAAAGAGATTTAATAGTATCATTAAGAGTAACATTTTCCGCTTTTTTGTTCTCAATGTTAGACTTCTCATTTTCAATTGCTTGCAATATTTTGTTATTTTCTAATCTATTGCTTTTATTTATCTCAGCAGTAATTTCATTCTTCTGTTCAGTTAACATATGTAATTGAGTATCATATTTTGATTTTTCTAAGTCCAAGTTTTTCATTGCTTCTCGTATAAAAGAATAGATTGTATCTAATGTGTTAAAGTCTAACAATGATTCTATGAATTCTACTTTTTTAGATGAAGACAAGGATATAAAATCAGTGTCAAATTGATTTGAGAAATTGATGATTTGTAAAAAAGTATTAGCATTAGCAGAATTTAGCAAAAGTTTGTTTATATACAATTGCATATCCCTAAGACTATCAAAATTAACTATATTTGAATTATACTTCACTTTTAATGAAGTAGATTTTTTTGCTATAACTCTATGAACTTCTAATGTATTTTCTCCATCAACTACTTTTACATACACTTCGGCTTTGTCTGCTGAATAATTAATTATATCACGAAATGATTCACCAAATAAACCCCAAATGATACCTTGTATAAATGAAGTCTTGCCAGTTCCATTAGAAATATTATCAGCGAATGTTGTTTCTGCGTTATTGCCAGTTATGATATATAAATTGGAATCATCAAAATTATATACAGCATCCTTAAAAATCAAAAAGTTCTTAAATATAACTTTAGATAGCCTAAACATCTTTTCCTCCATTGTGTTGTAAGAGTTATAAACTAGAATATTATATTTTGGAATATAATAATTGAAGTTCAGATATTATTTTATTTCTGATATTTTCATCTGTAATAAGCTTATCGTTATTGATACTATCTAAAATCATCTTTTTAGAATCAATTGAATGAATATCTGTTAAATCAAAATTTGTTTTGTCCAAATTAAAAGCTGCTGCAGATTTAATGTTTGTCTCTATCTTTATCTTTTTAACATTCACATGTTTTTTAAGATCAGATATAAATGATGAATAATCATTAACATCATTCAATATAATTCTACAATTAACATTTGGATGAGAATTTAAAAATGAAGTATAGCTATTCTTGTAATTTTCATCATAAATTTTATCAGAATATAATGTGATGAAATATTCGTCTTGTTGCAATTCAATTGGTTCTATTTTGGTGTTATTTGATGTTATATCTAATATATAAGCATATCGCGGTTGTAAAGTAAATACCTCATCAAACAAAACTGCAGAGTCTTGAAAATTATGGTAAACTGCAGATCCTAAATAAACAACATTAGAAAATGATGAAAGTGAGTGTATGTGGCCTAAAAAGATGTATTTAAACTTAGAAAAGAAGTCTACGGTTTTGTCATAACTTATGGCGTTATAAGTTTTATACAAAGAATACGATTCTGGATACAATGCAAAATGGCCAAACAAAAAGTTCTCAGCATCAAAATTAACAATGTTAGAAGATTTGACATTGTTAATCATTGAATACAAAGATTGATTGTTCATAAATGACACAAAAAACAAGCCAACATTTAATGATGAAAAGTAATGATAATAAGAAGATGATATTATATCTATGTTTTTATCTGCAAAAATAGACAATAGTTGTTGATTTCTAGAAGTATCTTTTTGATCATGATTACCAGACAGTAATACAATATTTGTAAATTGAGAAAACCTTGAAAGCCTATCCTTTAAATACACAAGCACTGGTAAACTTAGTGACAATACAGAATGAAACATATCTCCTAAAAATATAACTGAATCAACTTTATGGGCAGTCATAATATCTTGTATCTGATTAAAAATAAAGTCATAATGTTCAAATTCTTCTTCTATAGTATTATATTTCTTCTCACCTAAATGTAAGTCTGTAAATAATAATAATTTAATCGCGATCACTTCCTTCATTCAGGATTATCAATTAAAGAAAAATAAGAGTTTTTCTAACACTAAGAATGTTAGAAAAGACTCTTAGGGTGAGATACATATTATTTAAGCTTACGCTTAATATCGTCTGGAGTTAATATCTTTTGACCTGAGTCTGCTTTTTCTTGTTGTTCTTTAAATTTCTTAAGGTTTTCAATAAATTCTGCTTGTATTTTATCAACTTTAGCTTGCATTTCTTCATCAGTAATTGAATTATGGTCTTTTAATACTTCAATTAAAGCATTAAGGGCTATAGACAGACTAATAATTTGGTTGTTAAGAGAATCTAAAGCTGGTGTTATAAGCGACAAAAGATCTTGTGTATTACCTACCGAAACTCCAGAAGAAAAAGGGTCTTTCTTGTTCTGATTATCCATTATATTATCCTCCTATTATAAAAGTTATCTTCCAATTAAAAAAGGTGATAAACATGATAATATCAACTATTTATATTATATCACAAATCTGTATCATTTAAATCTAAAGGTTCAAAAGAAGTATCTTCAGATCGTGGAGAAGCTCCTTTACTTTCCAATCTTTTCTTGTACTCTTCAGTAATTTCTGTATTTAAATCTGTAAAAGTCATTTTACTAAAATCTACTTTAAATAAGAATTCCTTTCTTGCTGGGCCATTTCTGTTTTTAGCAACAAACAGTCGTATTAATCCTTCTTTTATTTCATTATTAATAGCATTTAAAGTTAACAAAGAATCTGCAACTTGTATTTTACCATAAGACTCCGAAGAATTTGCTTCATCTGCAGTAAGTATCCTAAGTGATTCTCTATTCAATTGAGTAGCAGTAATAACTACACAATTAAGCATTTGGGCTAGAGACTTAAGGTCGTTTGCTATTTGCGTCAATTTAAATCTAACTTCATTGAATTTGTCATATGTAGTTAATAGATCTAAGTAGTCAACAATTATAACATCAGGATATACATTATCTGTTGTTAATAATGTTTTAACATAATTCATTATGTCGCTTTTTGATAGTGTATAAACTGGATACTCCTTCACATATAGTTTACCTTTGTTAGTGAATAAGAACTTATCAGTTCTTGTGAAACTATCTCTTTATTGTCTAATACTGAAGATATCTTAACACTAGCAATATTTGAAAGATATCGTATCATTGTTTCTGAAATAGAATTCTCAAGAGTTAAATGATACACAACCTTATTTTGTTTCAAGAATTCTATACCTAAGTTTGTTAAAAACGCAGACTTACCTCTTCCACTTGCTCCTCCAACAACATATAACCTGCCGCTTTCAAATCCATTCTCATATATTTTACTGAACGATGGCCATGAAATTTTAATATTAGATGCATGAGCTTTTTCTTCATATAATCTATTAAAATCTTCTAGTTTCAGTTGTTTAAATTCTACATCATAGTCTGTTTTTGCTTGATATTCTTTTATCTGTGATTTGATTTGTTCTAATTTGTAGTCAGTATTAGAATTTGTAAGAAGGATATTGAACAAATTAGATACGTAATTATAAGTCTCAAATTTCTTTATTTTGTCTTCTAACAATTTAGCAAATATGTCTGGATCCAAAATATCTAATTTATTACTAGCATAGACGTCAAATCTTTTTTTCCACTCACTATCGTCAGTTAAAGCTAATTGTTCAAATATTGCATCCTTAGAATAACCTAAAAGCCGAAGTTTAAGTGCTGACATTAAAAACTTAGAATCTTGTTCTGGTAAACTATCTAAATTCAATAACATTTTAGAATCATAAACTTTTTTTAATAAAAACAAAACTTTTTCATGCTTAGAAGTTAAAAGATGGTACCAAAAAGCATCTATAAACGCAGGAGTAATAACATTAAAATTTAGATCAAAATTCTTGGAACCTTTAGAGTTCATATTATCCTCCTTAGCTTTAGCAACAACACAAATATATTATATCACTTAATGCAACAAAAGAGAAGCATCTTTTGACATTTGACCTCTGACGGAATCTTTTAGTACTATGTGTCTAGCGTATGGAACATCTTTGAATGCATAAATCTAATTGAATAAACCCGTGCTATCAGGCGCTAATAATGTATCATTTTGTTCTATATCACCAAGAATTACAGCTTTAGATGAATCTGCCAATCGTGTAAGAACAGTCTTTATCTCATGTATATCATAGTTCTGTGCTTCGTCGATAATCACAAATGAATCATGAAATGTTCTGCCTCTAAGAAAATCAAGAGCTACGATCTTTATAATATCTGAATTAAATAAATCTTTCAAATTATCAGGTATTTTATTTTTGTAAATAACATTCAAATTGTCAAAGATCTATTGAACAAATGGATCTAATTTATTATCTAATTCTCCAGGTAAAAATCCGATATTGTCTTTATGGCTTACATGTGATGGTTTAATGATAAATGTAATATTGTCAAATTTGTCTTGTTTAACTAATTCTAAGCCAGAAAGTAAAGATAAAAGAGTCTTGCCAGACCCAGCTGCTCCAATAATAGTTACAAGTTTGGCTGCAGAATCAAATAAAGCATCTAGTACAAATTGTTGTTCAATATTCTTAGGTTTCAAAGATAATTCAAAATAGTGTTTACTCTTCAACTACTACAAAAGTTTTAGCTTATTACCAACATGAACTGCAGCATTGTCATCAATCTTAACATATCTGTACTACTTCGTTTTAACATCAATTTCTCCTTTTTCAAACAACGTATTTTTCTGGGATTCAGTTAAATCTTCATCTACTTGTGGATCTAAAATCTGTTTAGCATCAAAATTTTGTTTTGAAGACATGACTTCGATATTAAGTGCTTTTGCTTTTATTCTCAAGTTAATATCATCTGTAACTAAAGTTAAATTGTTTTGTTTTGCTGTATTAAGTATTAAATCGTCGTTTGTAACATTAACAAAGTAATCTGAAACATGTTCTCTACAAGTTGGTATTATTTTGATCTTTGATAAGTTATTTTCTACAAATCTGTTTGCAGTTCTTGCACTATAACCCTAAGAGTGTTCATCATGCTATAATTTTGCTAGTTCTTCAATTACAAGCATTGGAATTTCGACATCAGTATCTTTTTGAAGTAACTCTGCCACAAACTATAAATTATGAAGTAGTACATTAGTATCTAACAGCACAAAACCATCTCCTATCAATAAGGGTATTTTGTGGTTCAAAAAATTTAATCTCCAGCTGGTCCATTTTTTGTTACATATTCTGCTTCAACGATATTAGACAGTAAAGAAAAATGTGATTCATAAACATGTAATGAGTTGACAAATAAGGTATGTTGACCTAAAGACAAAGAAGGATATGTTTCTTTAAGACTGTTATACATAAGTTGTATAACATAATGAAACCATGGAACATCATTAAAAAATCCATATATTGCATCTTGTGATCTCATACTAGTAATAGTATATAAAGTATCATTTCGAATGAAAAAGTGTTGAAAATTAGTACATATAAAATCGTGTGCACCTAAACTATTCCATTCATACTGTAACGATGGTCTTGTATATATAATAATCCCTTGTCTAGAGTATTTGTCTTGTTTTAATTTAGACAATACATTATCAAATTGACTAAAATTAGATCGACTAAAAACCAATAACCCATAATTAGAGTTAACTTCACAGTTCTTATCACAAATCTGAGACCAGACCTTTATATCTTTTAATTCTTCTACACTGTTAGATTTTGACTTATACCATGCTAATTCTCTTTCAATATATTTGCGTGGTGTTTTTCTTGCTGCAAAATCAACATATAAATCATTTGGATCTAATATAAGTATAGCACCTAAAGCTTCTATTGTCTTAGGTGTTACTTCATCATTAAAAAAGATATCTGGATATGTGTTTAAACGGTTAATAGCATTATACATCCGTTGTAAGTAATTAAATAAAGACTTAGCATTACTGTTCATCAAACTTACCTCCTTCTATAGTAGTAACAGAAATTAAATCTAAAAGAATCTTATTAATATCACTTGATGTAGCAGAATCCAAGTATTTTAATACCTCAAAATACTCCATTAAGTTTGAAAATGATAAATATGGTAAAAGAAAATTAAAGTCGTATGAAATTGGAATTGAATAGTGCATTATAGATTCGAATATTCTAGCTGGAATAAAATGTTTTTGAGTATAAAGAGGTTTTGTAATATTTAAAGAATATGTAGAGTTTTTATAATTAGTATAAATTAAGCGTCTACTTGTACGTTTAATAAAATAAGTATTCTTAAATTTTGGATTTGTCTTTGAAACCACAATATACTTATGAGAGGTATCATAAGAAGGAACAGTATAAAAGAATTCTAATAGCATATCAGATTTACCTTGACCACTATTGTAATTAGAAGTATCAATATTACCGTAGTATAAAATATTGTTATTTTTCTCTTTTTTGTGGAATAGCATATATGACATAATAGTATTAGTATCTAGTTTTTTGATTGTAGTTACATTAGAAAACTGAGTTCTATCTATAGATAAATCAGTGTCAAGAATAATAAAATCAACATTACGAGATTTAGCAAAATCTAGCAATAATTCAAATTTTAAAGTATCAAACCACTTCTTAGAAAGAGTAGATTTATTCCTGAACCTAGCTTTTAAAATTATAAGATCATACTTATTATGTGAAACATTAAAAATGACATCATTAAGACTAATATTATATACGTCAATAAGTTTATCAAAATAAAATTGATCAATAACATTGTATGGGACAAATGGAGTATTTACTTTGTATTTAGTCGGTAAGTATGAATAAAAATCAAAGATGTCAATGCCATAGTGTTTAGATAAAGTAGAAATAAGAGGCAATTGATAAAAGCTATGTCCAGGAATATCAATATCGTTATCTCCTAGCAATCCAAAATAACAGTACAATGCTCTATTCATGTATGCCTCCAAATAATAACGTTCAAGTATATTATACTACAAATCTAAAAATAGTTAGATTAACTTGTTGTTATAATATCGAACCGTATTACGAATCTTTTTGTAACACTCTGCTATTGCCTCTTCATATTTAGGAATTAAATCTTGAGAACGTAAAACATAAGATGGATGCCAAATTGAATATACATTTATATTATGTTCTTTTAGTTTATTCTTAACATTGTTATATTCCTTATATGAACCTAAAAATATAACTGAAATAGCATTTATCTCATCGTCTATAAAAAGAAGTTCATCAATTAGTTTATATTCTGCTTCAGATAATTGTTCTGCAGTATAATTTGGTTTGTTGTCTTTAAATGGATCTTTAAACAAGTTAGTAAAATATGGATATATTCCTTGTTTGAAAAAAATATCAAGTAGTAATTTTGTAGATGGGCCTAACAACCAATTTGATTCTCCTCTAGAAAGAGTAGAATAGCCTGGAGCAAATCCAACTATAGCAGTTGAAACTGTATGAGTTAAATTTCCTCTAGGAGGAGTAAAAGAATTGTTGTAATATTTTAAATAAATGTTAAGTAAATATTTGTTAAATACATCTTGATCATCAATTACAAATCCAGGATAATACAAATTAGATATATCAAATTTGTTACTTTTAATTGCTATTCTCTTATTTTCTAATATATATTTCCATTCATCTTCTGTAATTTCATTAAGATCAAAAGTCATACTATACCTCACTAAAATTCAATCTTAAACTTATAAACTCCATTAACAATTGTATTAGAAAGTTTATTAAGATATTCGACATCCAATGAAAAATTTAAATTATGTTTTAACAAATATGATATGTACAGATTTAAAATATCTTTTCTATCATCATAAAAAGTTAACGACTTATAATCCAGATCCGAAGATATGATTGTATCAAAAGCAATAATCTTAAATAGTCTACTAGATTTAAATAGAGGTAAAGTATTGTACGGGTTATAAATGACAGTACAAGAACTAAATTCACCTAAATCAGATTCAGTTCTACCAGTCAAATAAACTAAATTTTTGTTTGGCTTTTTAACTGTATTATCAATATCATAAAAAACAAACTCTGATATTTGTCTCAATTTATCGTACACAAACTTCTGTATATTAAAATATGTCTGAATCGGATTAGAAAGAATAAGAGAATTATAACCTCGTTGTTTAAGTTGGTCATGAACTTGTGTATATAATTTAATAAGCGTCTCATAGTCTGGAACAGAATCTAAATATTGATCTTGTTCTGAATTAAATCTTGACAACAATTCTTCTATACTTGGTAGTATAAACAAAAACTCTGAATCTTTACGTACATAATCATCATAGTCAGACAACAAATCAAAATATGAATCTAGAGGTTTCTTTAAATTATGTCTGTTAAATAGTTCATTATATACATAATCTGTGAATGGACTGCGATATACAAAATTAACTTCTTTATATTGTTGTTTAGATATTGAATCTAAAATGGTTCTATATGTTATATCATATGCTACTTTTTTAACTGAATCTGAATAAGAAAAAAAGTTATGTCCACCAGCATAAAAAATATTTATAGGAATACGAGAAGATAAAAATTTTAAAAAATAGTCTTTACCTGCTTTGTCTGGACCATCAACAAAGATAATCATTTACTACCACTACTTCCAAAGCCATTTAGGCCTCTAACATTTTCAATCTTCATATCTTGATATAGCTCAGAATCATCCACCAACATAGGAGTTGCATATGCTATAGGAACTAACACCAATTGAGCTATCTTCATTCCAGGAGTGATATCGATGTTATTGGGTGAAACGTTATGGACATCGATATAAACTTCATTGCTATAGAAAGTATCTATGACTTGGGCACCAATAAGTAAACCTTTAGACCCAAGACTAGATTTGTTTAAAAATAAACCCATATAAGAGTATGGTATTTCAATCTTAATTCCGGAAGGTATTAAAACAGACTCATTTGGATGTAATGTTACTTGTTTAAATGAATCTGGGACATAAAAATCTAATCCAGCATCAGTAGCATGAGCTCTAGTTGGTAGTTTTACATTAGTTCCATCGACTTTAGCAATCTTTATCAGCATTTTATCTCCTCCTAATGTACTATAACTAATATCGATTTGATTAATTATACTATTAGTATGTTACAACAATATTAATGCAATGTTTAAAATAAATAAAAAGCCGCTTAACTGCGGCTTAAAATATTAAGTAGTGATTAAGATTATTCATACTTTGCTTTAATATCATCAATAACTGTTGATGAGTATGAAATCGAAGGTGGTAAATATGTAACTAAAGTATATGCTA
>JGI24721J44947_10005384_pt1 | contig 17539 bp, 9 predicted proteins | sample YelNatPaOPGAMG01_FD_44947 | JGI IMG/M metagenome (IMG submission 44947)
AATCCCCTCTATCTTGTAACATTTTAAAGAAATATGTAGTATTTATTTTGAAAATTTTTATTAAATTGTGATTTGTTTAGTGGGGTAAAAAATGAAAAGATTTACCTTAATCCTTTTTCTTCTAATTGGCTATGTAGCATTTAGCCAATCGCTTACTTTGTTCGACATCGACGCATCGAATTTCCCAACCATTCGAGCGAAGTTTTATGCTTTTGATAAGGATGGTAAACAAATCATTAGCCTTTCGCCATCGGATTTTGAGTTGAAGGAGAATGGAATAAAGCGCAACATTACCTTTGTTTCGTGTCCGACGCCGAAGCCACCGCAGGCGTTGTCGAGCGTGCTGGTGATTGATGTCAGCGGCTCGATGGCTGATGGTGCACCGAATATAATGCTTGCAAAAGAAGCAGCTCGTGCGTGGGTCGAGACCTTACCTTTGGGCAAAAGTGAATGTGCAATAACTTCTTTCGACAATAAAAATTACTTAAATCAAGATTTTACAACGGATAGAGATAAACTGCTAAATGCAATTTATAGTTTGGCCCCCCAAGGGGGTACTGATTATGACGAAGCATTGTTGAATCCGCCTGCTGGCGGGTTGATTGTTGCCCAGAATGGGAAGTATAAGCGGGTTATTGTATTTTTAACCGATGGACAGCCCAACAAAGAGCCACAAACAGCCCAAATAATCCAAGAAGCCAAACGACTTGGGGTCGCAATTTATGCAGTGATTGTAGGAATGGCTTGCCCGCAGAGCGTTAAGGAAATAACAACACAAACAGGTGGATTATGGTTCGAGAAAGTAACATCAGTTGAAGAAGCACGGCAAATTTACTTATTAATTCTTGGGTTAGCACAAGGCGGAGAACCCTGTACGATTGAATGGCAGAGCGATTTTGCTTGTGAATCAAACTTTATTAATGTAGAACTAAATTTATTGATAAATGGAGCAAAAACTACCGATGCTTATTACAGCCCAAGGAATTCGATAATAAGATTAGAAATCAAGCCTGTCTTTTTAAAATTCATTCAACCAAAATTTGGTGAGAAAAATGAACAAAAGATAAATATTACTGCAATAAATGGCGATTTTATTGTAAGAGACATTAAGGCAAGTAGCAATGCTTTTGATGTAACCCCAAAGAAATTTATTTTAAGGGCTGGGAAAAGTCGAGAGCTTACAGTAAGTTTTACGCCAACAGATAGTGCTTATTATTTTTGCAAATTTGAAATCGTAAACGATAAGTGTCCAGCAACTTTTTTTGCGAGCGGTGGATGGAAAGGCAAAAAGCCCACAGAGAAAACATTAAAATTAACACATCCAAATGGCGGGGAAATTTTTGTTGTTGGCAGCGATACAGTTATAACTTGGGAAGGAATATCAAACGATGATTTAGTTGAGTTGGAATACAGTATCGATAGTGGGCGGACTTGGAAATTTATTGATACCGCAAGAGGTTTGCGTTATGTGTGGAAAAACATACCTCGCCCTGCAAGCGAGAAATGTCTTGTTAGAGTAAAGCAGTTGGACGAAGAGCAAGGGAATGAGACCAAATATAAGTTAAAATGGACAACCCCAGCCATAGGTGGTAATGTGTTTTGGTCAGCTGATGGTAATAAAATAGCAACTTTTGGGGGTAGTTCAGTTACGGTGCTCGATGCCAACACTTTGGGGAAAATTGCATTATTCCCCGGAAATTCAGGATACATTACTTCAATAAGTTTGAGTCGCGATGGAAGTGAAATTGCTGTAGGGGGAAAGGATGATACAATAAGAGTTTTCGATGCCGAAACAGGGGGCTTAATCTTCCAAATAATTAATCCCAATGGGGTTTATAAAATATGTTTTAGCCAAGATGGGAAAACAATTGCTACTACAAAAGGGAATGAGCCTGTAAGAATTTGGGATGTACAAACTGGACAACTACTTCAATCTTTTATACCACTGGATAATGTTCATGATATAGCATTAAGTCCCGACGGCGATACAATAGGGATTTTATATTTTAATAGAATTGAGATTGGCGACATTAAAACGGGCTCAATTCTGAAAAAAATCAGGGGATTTATTAATAATAATTATCGCACCTATGTTGCTTTTAGTCCAGACGGAAAACTCATTGCAGTGAATGGTAGCCCGGGTGTTTATCTATTTGACTTGCAAAACGGTGCTCTTCTACAACTTTTATTGTACAATGATGGATATCCTTCTTGTATGTGTTTCAGCCCCGATGGAACACAAATAGCAGTGGGTTACAACGAAGGCTCAATCATAACTTGGGATGTTTCCACTGGAACTTCGATAAAAACTTTTAAAAAACATAATTCTCTTGTTTCTGATGTAAGTTACAGTCCCGATGGCAATCAAATTGCTTCAGTTAGTGGGGATGGAACATTAAAGATTTGGGATGTTGCCACCGGAAATCTGTTACGTCAAACATTTGGGCATAGGGAGCCTGTTACAAAAGCAATATTTAGTCCCGACAACCAATTCGTTGCTTCCGGAAGCTACGACCTTACAGTTAAAATTTGGGATAAAAGTTCCGGTACGTTAACAAATTATCTGGCAAAGGAAAAGTTTTGGGTTACAGACATTTCTTATGAGCCTTTTGGGAGTAAGCTTGTTTCCTGTAATTATACAGATATAAATCTTTGGGATTTGAAAACGGGAACAATTTGGGGTTCAATCCGTTTAAAAAGGGATACCGATTTGGTTTACAAAAGTTGTTTCAGTCCCGATGGTAATATTATAGCATTTGCAAGCAATAATGGAAAAATTTTAATCTGGAATCTTGTTACTGGAGATGTTGCTTTTAAATTTCCAGGGCATCTTGCATCTGTTAGAACAGTTTGTTTCAGTCCCGATGGTAGCCGTCTTGTTTCGGGGAGCGAGGACCGAACAATTAAGATTTGGGATTTTGCTTCGGAGAGTTTGTTACAAACCCTTTCTGGGCATTTGGGATGGATTAATAGTGTATGCTACAGCCCGGATGGCAGTAAAATTGCCTCGGGGAGTGTCGACAAGACTATTAAGATTTGGGATGCAAATTCTGGAACCTTGTTGAAAACATTAAAGGGGCACAGTTCTGAGATTAGTAGTGTTAATTTCAGTCCAGATAGTAAAAAAATCGTTTCGGCAAGTTGGGGGGAAATCAAAATTTGGGATGTGGAATTGGGTACCGAACTACAAACCCTAACAGAGCAAAATGGCGCAATTAATAGCGTCAGTTTTAGTCCCGATGGACGCTATATTGTTTCTTGTGGCAGTGATGCAACTGTTAGAGTCTGGACATTGGATAATGTATTACAAGAAGACGAAAGCGATTCAGTGTTCAGCATTGTTGAGCCGATGGTACAGGCGCTGGATGTCGATATGGGCAAAGTGCTGGTTGGCTCGGTTAAGGACTCTGTGGTTGCTGGCTTTATCCGTAACACTGGTAGTTGGAAGTTCCGGGTTGATTCAATATATTTCCGCGGAGCGGATGCTTCTGCATTTTCGCTTGTTTCTGGTTTCCCGAAATATGAAGTAAAACCGGGCGATACTCATTATGGTGAATTTCGGTTTAAACCATCGAGGATTGGCATTCACAATGCAGAAATAGTAATAATTACTCAATCGGATACATTGGTGCAAACAATTCGTGGGGAAGGCGTTGACCCGCAACTTCAAGTCTCAACCGATGTGCTTGATTTTGGAACAGTAGAAATCGGGGACGAAAAAATCATACGGGACACACTGTTGCTGAAAAACATTAGCAATAATGCGATTACGATTACGAACACAGTGTTGACGTATCCCGACAAAGAGCAGTTCGAGATAGTCGATGGTGGAGGCAGTTTCGTCTTGCAACCGAACGAAGGGCGGAAATTAAGCATCAAATTCAAGCCAAAGTATGGCGGACGCACAAGCGGTGGCGTTGGTTTCGAATACAATGGCGTTGGTTCACCAGTTGTAGCACAGCTGTTTGGCACAGGAATAGGAGGCAGAGTATATTTGCCAAGAGATTCAGGTTATGCAGGCGAGACAAAAATTTACAAGCTTACATTGGCAAACATTAAGCCCGAAGGTTTAATGGCAATAGCGAATCAATTTCGAGCGAGGATAAGGTTCCAGAGCACAATTCTTGCCGCTCCGACGATAACGGAAAAAGAATTCTTATCGGACTCGACATATATAACGATACGAGGGACACTAAGTAATAGTTCGATTTTGGCTGAAATACCTTTTGTAGCTGGACTTGGCAGTGTCGAAGAAACTTCGATAGATATAGTCGAGATGAAGATTTTCGATAGCAATGGGAACGAAGTAGAATATGACTTCGAGAAGGAATCGGGACAATTCACCCTGCTTGGCATTTGCAATGAAGGGGGCAAGCGGTTAATCAATCCGGGCAAGGTGACGCAGTTGTTGAAGATAGCCCCAAACCCGAGCGATGGCAATGTGAAAATTGAATTGAATTTGGTCGAAGATGGCACAACGATATTGAGAATATACAATTGGCAAGGGGTAGCGATAGAAGAGCGTCGGTTCACCGAAGCGGGCAAGGTCGAAATCACACTGAACACCGAGAATTACGCCACCGGCTTATACCTTGTGGAATTGCAAACCCCAACCATTGTAAAAAGAGAGCTGCTGATAATAAGTAGGTGATGGATATTTTGTTCGATTTCTCAATGAATTGAAAAGAAAAGTATTAAAAATTATTTGGGAATAGAGATGAGAAAAGTGTTTTTGCTTTTGGTAGTACCTTTTTTCTTATTCTCCCAAGAGGATGCACCGCGAAATCGGTATGGAATATTTGGGGGCTATGGTTTGAATAGCCATACTGCGGACTTCAAGCGGCTGCCCGATTGCCCGAGTTGTTCTCCGGGCTATAAGGATGGTTCCGGAAGCGGATTGAGTCTTGGCGTTGTTTTAGATATCCCCCTTTTTTCAAGTTTTTACCTTTCTAGTAAATTCATTTATCGAGACATAGGCGCAAAGTTGATAAGCAACGAAAAGACGACGATAATAGTCGAAGGTGAGCCTATGGAAGGGGAATTCCAACATTCCATTGAATCGACCCTGGGAATTATTGGACTGGAACCACAAGTAAAGTTTAATCCAATTGGTGGGTTATATATCAACGGAGGCGCTAATGTTTCGTATTTATTTAAGAAAGACTATTCACAAGAGGAAAAAATCACAAAGCCAGCAGAGTATGGGACATTTCTGAATCCCGATGGAAGCGATAGCCATTCGCGTGTTCGAAATAAGTTCAGCGGGACATTGCAAGAAGCAAATCCGCTCTACTTCGCTCCGTTTTTGTCTTTTTCCTATGCTATTCCTTTGGACACAAGGTCGAAATTCATTTTAGAACCAGAAGTATCATACTATTTTGGATTGACAAATATTGTTAATCATCAATTGGTAAACAAATGGAAGGCTAACACATTGGCATTTGGTGTTTCGTTAAAGTATTCGCCAGCCAAGCCTGTGGTCAAAGAAGAAATACATCGTGAAAAATATCAAATCGACACAATTCGCATCGCTACGGATGTGATTGCACAAAAATTTTCCAAAGGTAAGGAAGCAATAAAAGTCGAAAGAGCAGAGACAGATAAAGAAATTATTATAACAAAATACATTTCGAGAGTTGACACAATTTTTACCCCAAAAGTTTATACATTGGAGGGAAAAATCGAAATTGTGGGCTTGGATGAATCGGGGATGGAAATTTCGAACCCAAGATTCAAAGTAAAAGAAATCATATCGAACCGATTGGACCCGTTGCTGAATTATATTTTCTTTGAAGATAATTCATACAAAATCCCAGACAGATACATTAAATTAAGTCCAACCGAAGCGAAAGAATTTGAAATCGAAAAACTTTTTTACGATTCAACAATTCAAATTTATCATAACATTTTAAACATAATTGGGAAGCGATTGAATGAATACCCAACAGCAAAGATAACGCTGATTGGTTGTAATTCTGGGCAAGGAGCCGAGAAGGGNAATACCGAACTATCGCGTCGCCGTGCCGAAGAAGTTAAATCCTATTTGGTGAAAGTGTGGAACATCGCAGAGGAAAGAATTATAATCGAAGCAAGGAACTTGCCACAGAAACCCACAACTCCACCAGATGAGCCCGACAAAATTCAAGAAAATCGAAGGGTCGAGATAATTAGTGATAACGATAAAATTTTGGAGCCGATATTTATCGAGAAAATCGACAGGATAGCCACCCCGCCCACTGCCCGATTTAAGTTGCAAGCTCAAAGTGAGGCAGGCATTGCAAAGTGGATTGTCACCGGTTACCAACAATCCGATTTGGCAAATAAATTCAAAGTCGAGGGGACGGGAGAAATTCAGCCACAAGTGGACTGGGTGTTGTCTCAATACCAAAAAATTACACCGAAATCACCCGAGCCTGTTGTTGGCGAATTGTTTTTACAGGACAAGAAGGGAAATACAAATGTAACTCGAACACAAACCCAGCCAATAGAGGTAATAAAGATTACAGACACTTTGGTTCGAAAAGAAGGGGACTACAAGATAGAAAAATTCAGTTTGATTTTGTTCGATTTCGACAAAGCCACAATCGAGGGGATTAACAAAAAGATAGTGGAATTTATNAGAAGACGCATACAGCCAAACTCGGAGATAGAAATCATCGGCTATACCGATAGAACGGGAACGCCCGAGTACAATAAACAATTGTCCAAGCGCCGTGCAGATGCGGTCAAAGAAGCGCTGAATCGTCCCGATGCAGTAGCAATTGGCGTAGGACAAGAACGGCTCCTATACGACAACAATCTGCCCGAAGGTCGCTTCTATTGCCGAACTGTGGAAGTAAANGTAAAGACAAGGATAAAATAATAAGTGCGTTTAAATGAATAAGCTTTTTTGCATTTAAAAAAGATTGAAGCATATTAGTTTGGGAAATAATTTTGCTTAAAAAAATTGCAATTATGTTGGGTTCAAGGCGTTTTAGATTTGATATTTGATTCGATAAAATTCATTAATTTTGCAGGTAGATAAGCAGGTGGGTTCGCATAATGGTAGTGCAGCGGTCTTGAAAACCGCCGGGCGAAAGCCTGTGGGGGTTCGAATCCCTCACCCACCGCAAACAAATTGCTGTAACTCTTTGAAATATCAAAGAGTTACCGAAAATCTAAATTCTGTATACATACAAAATACATACAAATTTTAGTAGTCAACCCTTTAAGTTTTCTGTAACAACTCCAAAAACTTCATTCCTTGATTTTTTGTTGTCAAAGTGGAACGATGGAACAGGTTTATTGAGAAAAAATAATCATATATTGGATATACATTATCGTAAAGGAAGGGAAGGAAAGAGCAAAAATTCAGCAATTCTTTGATTTGTCAAAAGTTGTTATTCGTTATGCTGTTCAATTTCGGTTTTAAAATCATTTGTTTATTTAAATTTTTCCTCGTAATTTTCGTTTTTGGATTTTGAACAAACATCCATCAAAACAAGGATTGAAACTGATTAGAAAGTTTAAAAATTTTACCTAAAAAGGATTGAAAATCAGTAAAAATTAACTCAATGCTTCCCAGGACGGGGCAAAAAATGTTATCCAGATAATCACCGCCCCGTTCCCCGCCAAAGCGGGCATTTCCAATTAATTTTTGTTTAACAAATTGATAGGTGTATTATGTTCACATTCAACGAGGATGCCTTCAAGCAGGCAATTCGGGAAGTATTAATTGAGGTTTTTCAGGATTTGGAGTTCCCCAAAACAGCGAGCGAAACACAAAGGAAAGTTGAGTTCCTGAGCGTCAAGGAGGTTGAGAAAACTTTAAAAATTTCTCACTCAACTTTATACGCACTTATTCGAGCGGGCAAATTGACCCCTGTAAAGTTAGGTCGACGCACCTTGTTTAATATCAAGGACATCGAAAAAATCGGCGAGGTCAACGATGATGTTAACAGCGGTCATTAACCCTATTGACAAAGCCCAAAGCGTTAGTGATTTGGTCAATCCGATAAAACTTATTAGTGTAGCCGATTTTAATCCTGACGATTATCTCGAACCAGGTTTCTTTTGGGATGGCGTTCTGCCCTTCGGAACAATCAACCTGCTTGCGGGACCGACCGGGGTTGGAAAGACAAGCTTTGCGCTGCAATTATCAAGTTGGGGGCTTTTCGGTAGCGGAGGCACGGAGTTTTCAAAACTCGACGCCGTTTTTTATGCGGATCTTGAAACCCGTCCGCGTGAATTAATTCCCTTGAATTCCTACATTGACCAATTCCGCCCCCACAACTTTTACATTGCTCACGTGGAAGCACCCTCGCACACACTACCAGTGGATATTCGCTTTTTGTCTTACGTTGAAGGTTTGGTGAAACAGTTACAAAGTTTCTTTTCGAAACATACCGCGGGCAAAATTCTAATTGTGATTGACAACATCCAAACATTACTATCCGGTCAGGAATTGGAAAAAATCAGTATTTTAAGTCAATTCCGAGCCACTTTACAACCATTCGTCACTGATGAACGATGCTTTCTAATTATTAATCACACAAAAAAGACTGAAAAATTGTATTTTTCAGAAAATGAAATTTTCGGGTCATCATATTTAACAAACGTCGCAACCACTATTTTAGGTATCAATTCCATCGGAGGTGACCTTGTGGGGATTTGGGAAATCAAAAACCGCTACAGAAAAAAATCAACAATACCATACTTATTAAAACACACAAATTCGGAATACAGAGCCGATTTTGAATTCGTTCCAGTCCCTGAGGAAGCAAAACAACTACATACCGAAAGAATTTTGCAAATCTTTTTCGCGAAAGACTTAAGAGAGAAGGGGGTCAATTGGACTTCCATAAGTAAAATGCTTGGCGTCAGTAGGCGAACCATCGAAAGGGCTGCTGACTTAATTGGGGTTGAATTGCCCAAAGATGAATTTCGTGGAAATCGTAAGGGAGAAAAAAATGAAAATCAGGAACAACTCATTGAAAATCAATAACTTATGTCAAAAAAGGGAATTGGTCACGAATTGGTCACGAATTGGTCACGAATTGGTCACGAATTGGTCACGAATTGGTCACGAATTTATTAAAACATATAATGCTGAAAGTGGATGCGCAAAGGTTCGCCCAATTCTTATTTTTTTTATAACTTATTTATTATCAACAACTTACTCTCTTTTTTGACGGCTCGGGGAAATTTCCATGTTGACTCGTATAAGGAAGATGACCAATTCGATGCGCAATTGATGACCAATCGATGACCAATCGATGACCAATTGATGACCAATCGGTAAAATTAACTTAACTTATTTTAAATCAATAACTTAATTCATTTTTTGACTTTTTTAATATTCTATTTTTCTATAAGGGAGGTTTATATGCCAAACATTCGATTACTTGACTATAAGGATGTTGGAAAATATCAAAAACAAATTTGCCCGAGTTGTGGGCATAGAACATTCGTTCCTTTTGCTGATTACTCTAATCCCAACGCTCTTATGGTTATCGTTGACAAGGAAGGGCAACTGGTGTATGGTAAATGCGATAGGNTGAANAACTGCAATTACTTCCAAAGTCCCGACCCTGATAATATGAAAAGCATCCCCATCCAGCAATTAATCGGTTACCAGCCAATTGTCAAAAGAACATACAGCACCGACGCTAAACCTATTGATTACAATAAGTTACCGAATGTTGAGAATAATGTTTTCCTTGATTTTTTGGCTTCTTACTTTCCACTTGACCTTGTNAAGCAGGTTTTGTATGAGTATCAGGTCAAATTCCACGANGGCTTTGTNTGGTTCCCTCAAATTGACCAGCAGGGTCGGTGTTGGACGGCAAAGGGAATGCGTTACAAATCGGACGGGCATCGTGAAAAAGAAGGGTTCAGGTGGTTACACAATTACGATGGATATCGTTCAGGGCGTCCATTCGTTTGCTACTTCGGGACGCATTTAGTTAATCAAAGCACAAAGTATATTTTTGTTGTAGAAAGTGAAAAAACAGCAATTATCGGCACGCTTTACGACAGGTTGAACAAACAGAACGCCGATGCAGTCTGGCTTGCCACTGGTGGAAGCGAAAACCTAAACACTGAACTACTACAACCCTTTGAGGGTAAAGAAATTATACTTATTCCCGATAAGGATGCAATTAGTAAATGGTTAGGAAAAGGCAAAGAGTGGAAAATCAATGCGAGTTGGTTCGATGGTCTGGATTTACCTGACGACGCCGATATTGCTGACGCAATACTTTTAACATTGAGTAAAACCAGTGTTTATAAGGAAATCGAGGCGACCGAAAAAAGACTGGTGGCTGAATTCCAAAAAATACTCAATAATCCAGACGCTGAACGGGTATTCATTGAAATTGATGCGGGCTATAAAGTCTTAAAAATTCCACTCAAAGAATTTGCTCAATCCAACATTGATATGATGCGAATTGTAAAAGATACGGAAATCGAAGGTGACGAAAATCGCATCCGTCAAATATGGAACGAATTCTTTAACGACGTCCGAAAGAACCTTGAACGGGCTAAATCCTTGTTGTCCCAGCATTTAGACAACAATAACCCTTCCCTTCCTGACGAAAGTATTTCGGTTTGGTTCGACTTCCTTATTTCCAATTTTAAAGATATCAAGTGGAATGATGATGCCCCGAAAGATATGCGGAATAAGGCATTTAAGATTATTGTAAAACTCGACAAACTCAAAAAGGAACGCAAGACAAAGGCTGAATTTAAAGAAATAATCGATAAGGGCTTCGAAGTTTTGAACGAAATGCGAAAGAGTTTAAACCTTGAACCTTTTTAAGTGAGGGAATTATGATATCTTACAAAAGTTTTGATTTGAAATTTGCTGAAAGAATGTTAGCAATCTTGACCAGCAATCAAGGGCGTGGTTTTATTCGTCACAATCCAGACGGGTATTATGTTTTTGTCAAGGACTTCGGTCTATTCGGAGACAACGGCAACTTTTTTCATTTTAAAGACTATATGTTGGATTTAGTTCAGGAAACTCAAAAATCTTTTGAGGTCGATATGAATAAAACAGGCAATAACAATGTATTTGACACGTATTATCTTGATAAGGCTTTGAAATTCAAAAATTTAATTAAATTGCACGGTGGGAAAGCGAGGCTTTACGTGATTGAGAATTTTGCTGACAAAGACTATTTGTATTTGTTTCGGGTCAAGGTTGAGAAATTAGGACGCTTTCCCAATATGCAATCAGCAAGGGAAGTTTTTCGGCAAAAGTATGGTTGAGAAGGTAAAGATTGAATTAGACGACCTTGACGGCGATATTCAGGAAATAGGTTATCGGATAGGCGTCGAGGCTGTAAGAATACTTATCAACGAATTTGGCGGGGCTTCTTATTACATTCCTTTGGCTCGAAAAATCACGAAATATCGACGGCGTATAGTTGAGGAATTATCAAGGCAAGGAAAGACTATCCCGCAGATAGCGAATGCCGTCGGCTGTTCAATGAACACAATACGAGCCGATTTACGGGAAATCCAGAAGCCCCGCTATTGACACAAATTGGTTTAAGATTCCCCTACATTTTTGTCAAAATGAAGAAGGTTGTAAAAGTTACATTCGGTTGATTTTCGGTACAGCAACGAGCAACAATGAAATATATTCCCGAACTCCAATCTTCCGTAGAAAGTTGAACCGTTACGCCCGGCAAGCAAGCAAGAGAATAGACTTTCTCCCCAATGGAATTGTAAAAGGTGATAAATATTTGTTGATTGGTTAAGCCCGCCAATGATGTATTTAAAGTGGCTTTGAGATAGATTAAATGGTTAGAAGGATTTGGAAAAACAGAAACTTGTAAACCTTGGGTGAGTAGGTCTGTTTCGCCAAGGTCAATGATTTGTGGTTCGCCTGCCTGCCGGTAAAAATCTTCATCTTCGAAAAAGCTTGGCATAAATAGTATTTTCTGGCAGAAGTTGAAATCACTGCTTGTTTTTGCTAAAACAAATCGATATTTCTCATCTGGATTGGGGTTGGCAAGAACAAATTTGTTGCGTTTAATTTTGGTTGCTGGATTATCATAAAGATTAAGTCTAATTAATCTTTTATCGCTTTGCCTCTGTATGTAAAAATTAGCTTGATTGTTGTTAACTCCGTGCCAGTAAACATTTAAATTAGATAGTTCCTTCACTTTGAACCAATTGGTTGTTAAAGTATCACGCAAGAAGAAAGGTACAAATTTATAACGACGATAATTATCTATTTCTGGGAAGAAACTATTGGCTTGCCATTTTATTTGAACTCCATCGATGCGAGGTAAAAGAAACTCAATCGAGTTGTTCGTGCCGCAAAATCCGTTTAAAAGATATGGTCTAAGTTCATAAAGGCCACGCTTGTAAAACTTTCGAGTCGATGTACAGAACAAATCGATAGAAGTGTCCACTTGCATAGCTCGAATGTTTTGCCACCAATCATTTGTGGGGGAAATAAAAGGTCGCCTCGTTAGTTGAATTAATTTTACATTGCTGTATATAATTTCGAATGGCGGGGTTTCGGAAATAAAGAAATCGTAAGGCATATGTATGGCTTTCTTTTCAAAATTGTTCCCCGAAGGGCAGGTATCGTTCAATATCATTTCCAACACAACAGGTCCCTGATTTTGCTGGAAAGTTCCCGAAGAACCTTGGGAAACGACAGGCTTGGCAATTTGATAGTTTTCGAATTCCGATTGAATAGCAACGGGTGGTTTTATGCTTGTGGTCTGAATTTCTTTGTTCGCATTTAAAAAGTGTTGCACAGTAATTGTTCTCACAAAACTGCACAATGGAACAGTATCCAACCTCTGGGTTTCCCAAGCTACTATATCAAGACATTGATCGATACCAGGCGGCAAAAGACTATCTTCAACCCCACGATAAATTACAGCGGAAACAGCTGTTTCGTTGTTATAACTTAATCTTACTATGCTTGAATCAGCATTAAACTCAAAATTAGGATTGTTCAAACCAATTCCCAATGGCAAATAATGCCTCACAAACCCCAAAGAATCAAAACGAAGTAATGAATAATATAAATTGTTCGTGCCATTTATTCCTTTCTCTAACCAAACAATTGGGGTACCATCTTCATAGTAATGGATTCTTGAATATGCAGGCAAAGAAGGTGATAAAGCTTGTCCTTGGTTGCTGAACCGAAAACTTGATACGTCGAAATTAAATCCAATTGGAAATTCCCACTCCCAAGGTCTTTTGAATCCCGTAACAATACCCTTGACCGAATCCGCCCAGGCATAATAGTTGCCACGGTAAGATGCATTTACGACGGGGACTCCCCAGTTATTATAATCATCGCCACAAGCCCAACGAATTGCTTGTGCAGGTCCGATTTGCTGGATTGTATCGTCTGCATCGAACACATTTTCAGCAACAACTGTATAATTGCCGTTTGGACAGTTGAATCTTGGTTCGTTTGAATATAAACAATCGTTGAAATTGGACAAGGAGTCTGCATCTTTGCAAACAAAGGTTACATAAACTTTTGTCTTTTCTGTTATAGAATCATAACGGACAACAAGCGATGGATAAGCACAATCACAATTGGTAATAATTCTTTCGGGTTCTCGCCAGCATCTGATACTATCGGACAGGCAAATTTCGGGTCCGAAATTCTCTTTCGCTGGATTCAGAGTGTCGTATGTTATAGGTAAGCTCCTTCGATAAAATACTTTTGAACGGCCAGTGGTTGAATCAAAACGATGATAAACTATATGATGGTAAATACTGTCCCTTTGCTGCCGGCGAAGAAAATTTATTGTGTGTGTTATGAGTTTGTTTTGGTATAAGTAAGGCAAATCGGAACGATGACACACCTGATCCTGGGGATAGGAATATGTGGTTATTTTCAAAATCTTTGCTTCACCCGGGAGCAGTTTGATTTTCAATGGATGCTCATATCTCCAATAATCATCATAAGTAAACCTTGCCACAACTTTGTGATAATACATTGAGTCCCTATAAAAATTGCTATCAAGCTTTTCGTTATATGCCCCAAGTTCTTCAACTATTGTTTCTCGTTCACTGTAAAGAGCAGGCATATAAGGCACATAATAGTTCCCTTCCAGTATTAAAGGCAAAGTAATCTCTCGTGCACCTTGTCGTTTCCACCACAATTTTCGCCAATAACTTGGGTCCGCCCAGCAATACTTGTTTGAATCAGGATTCCAAACCTTTTTATAACCACCTTTTTGAACATTTTGGTCAAATTCAGCTGTTGAATAAAATTTAAGCGTAGAATCGATAATTGTATCGGCATGCACAATTATCGTATCCATGCTCCTAACCAAAGGGTCTGTTCTTGGATTGAGTATTCCTATGTAATAGACCGTTTTCTTTGGTTCACTTGGATAAGGAGCATCGAATACAGATGTGTCTGTATCCCAGCGATACAATGAAATTAAATAATATGTAAGAGTGTCGGGGTCATATTCGTTGGTGGTTAATTTCCGGGTTTTGATACTGTCTATGTTCACAAATCGTTTAAGCAGAGTATCGATAAATGTTGCATCTTCCCATCGGGTTAGCTTTATTTTACTTTTTACAGCAGTATCTTGAACGTAGAACTTATTAATGCCTTTGTATAAAAAAGCAATAGGCTTCAAATGCAACAAAGTGTCTTCGACTGCCTCGACCCAGCGGAATATTTTGCCCATCTCTGCACGATTACTCATAGAACCTGTATAAATGTGGAGCGAATCTATTCCCATAATATCCAATCGATATGCTGAATCTAAATTTGGGGTGAATCGGAACATAGTATCAGCATATCTGTGCCCTCCGGGCAATAAATTCTGACTTGTTCGCCGTAGATAATCACCTAAAAATTCATATGCGTAAATTAAAGAATCCTGCTTACGCAATGAATCTCGACTGAACTTTTGCTTGATAAAATCAATATCATTCATTGCCCCATAGTAAAATGTTCCAATTCCGTTTTCATTATTTGCATCTCCATATTGAACAAATGTATACCAATAACTTAATCCTTTGCACCCCAAGATAATAGGCGTATTCAACATTAGACGGGTTTCTTCGCCTGTAACAGGACGGACGTAATAACCATATTTTGGAGGTCTATTCCAAGCTTTAACAATATCATTTTTGTTTCCTGTTTCAAAGCTCTTCCATTTTCGATATGGAAAAAACCCATATCTAAAGAGCTTATCCAAGCATAATTCCACCAAGGCTTATCCCCAAAAAGCATATTGGTATTTCTTAAATATTTATCCCATAATTGCATTTCATAAGAAACTAATGGACCTTTGATAAAATCACCTATTCTTCCTGATTTTTCGATTATAGCATCGATATTCGCTCGATTGGGAGTGTTTGGGTCAATCTTAAATGTTGAATCAGAATATTCTCCATAACCTTGATAACAACCACCCCAATATTCATACGCAGAATTCAATGTGTCGAAAAGACAATAATATGTAGTATCAGAAGGAGGAAGACGCCTGTAATTCGCAATAAATGAATCAGGCTTGGTTATCCCCAATGTCCAAGAGTCAATCAACTTGCCCCCGGCATAACCTCCTGTAAAATGTAAAAATTGATTGAGTATTGATTGTTGCCGAAGAGAATCATCTTGCCCCCAAGGATTTGTTATTGTATAAGCGTATCTGATATATGGTGCTGCTTGTAAGTTGTTGAATCCCAAAGAACGCCCATTGTGAAATCCTTTGAAACCAGTGGAATGCAAAAAGTGGTCCATATTTACTTTTATTGAGGCTTGCCCCCTTAGATACATCTGAACATCATTCAACTCGGTCGTCGCCAATGTATCCAAAAGTAAATTCAGATAACGATAGCAACCCCAGAACGACGGTAGCTTCTCTTCGGTAAGGAAAAATCTGTGAACTTTGGCTCCAATGCTATCATATAGGTAACCGTGGTAATAATTCTGCCAATAAGTCCAATTCTTGATTGAGTCTGGAGCTATTTTAGGCCCTGCATCCTCAGGAAGATTTGGCGGCACTTTGCGGAACCCTTCCATATAGATTTTTATGGCTTTGGCTAACCAGCCATCGTATTTCCCACGATATACATCCCTGGCTTTCTGACTTTCTAATCGTACCCAGTTTATCGCTACATCAATATTGTTATAATAATATACCTCAATGTCGAAATCATAAATAAATACTAAAAGATTTGAATCCAGATGCCCCCCGTTCGCAGAATCTTCCTTCGATAAGTAAAAGTCAGAATTCAAAGGAGGAAAAGCAAAGGATTTTCCTAATAATAGGAATAAATCTTTACTAGTATCTACCGGTACAAAGAAATGTGCCAAAGCCGAAAGGGTTATACTGCACGAATCGGTATTGTCCCGGGGTGGTAATAACATATTCTTGGTTATGATGAAGGTATCGGTGAAATTGTCGTTATCTAACGGGATTTCCGTCCTTGTATACCCGAGGAATGCATTATCTATGGTGGAATATATGCTTTCAAGGGTATCCGTCCTTGGAATTTTCGTGAAATAGGTTGTAGTGCTATCATATTTCCAATTTCTATAATCCCAATGGTCTTTAAAATATGCTCTTTTAATTTTTATTCTAAAACCAAGCACTTTTGTTGTATCTGGCTTACTTGTATCGCTTGGATTTGTCATTCTGAGATTAACTGAAAGATAAAGCGAATCCGCTTCGGTTGAAAAACGGAGAGTATCCATATATTTAAAACACTCCTTATAGAAGAATGAACCTTCGTTGGAATTCCAAAGTACAAGATATGGAGTATTTCCAGAGTAAGAACTTACTACGCGAAGTTTCAACCATTTGTTATCATCGCCACCGAAAACCGTATCTTTCCTGAAACCATAAAAGGACCTTTTTCGCCAACCAAAAATTGCACCAGTTTTATCCGTGGGGTCGATGACAAACATTCCCTTGTTACTATCGTATTTTAACGTCGGTTTTAAATATAAGGATTGAAAGACCAAAGGGGTATGGCCTTGTAAAACATCGAACACTCGAGGATGCAAAAGTATGTTCTTTCGGTGAGAATTGTTGCGATGGTAAACGGTTTTATAGTACCATTCGGGATTATTAGTAGATATGTTCGGTGTTGGAGAATATATTTTGTAAAATGGGTCCATATATGCGTTGAAACTCATTGCTTCGTCTATATAAGGGAAAATCCCCAACCCTATAGCATCAGCGGTAGTGTCCCCAGCGTCTTGGTACGGCATACGCAAAAAGTGGTCAGTGGTATCTATTAATGTATTCACATCGAAACTTAATGTATCTAACAGGTCGAGAACACCAAGGGAATCGGGCGGAAGATAATAATAGGTTGACAAAGATATGAATTTTTCGTGACGAATATTATTACTATCCTTTACCCAAGTTAAAACAGGAACTGTCCCTAAGAAATTATCAATTTTAGGATATTTATACGTTGTAACAATAATATTTCCAATACTTTTCAACGGAATTGACCGATATGGTCCTATCCTGTTCTGGGAATAAAGTTGGGAAATGGAAAGAATGGCAATTAAAATTGTAACCAACCTTTTCATCTT
>JGI24721J44947_10005387_pt1 | contig 17533 bp, 10 predicted proteins | sample YelNatPaOPGAMG01_FD_44947 | JGI IMG/M metagenome (IMG submission 44947)
ATGTCCATCCTCCAGATGAACAATTACTTGTATTGTGCTGTCAACAGACTTAACTGCATTATATCCGCATTCTATCAACTTAGCAAAATTACTCATGTTATAAGGAAGTTTTTCTACCGGCCACAACATTCCATTACCAACTTCATTCCCGATTTGTACCCACTTTGGAACAACGCCCAAAGATTTAAGAGTATCCAATACATCATAAACATGGTTATAAACATCTGTTTGTAATTGAGGAAAGGAATCATTAACCCATGCCGCAGGAATAGTTTGATTAGCAGGATCTGCCCAAGTATCGCTCAAATGAAAATCTATTAACACTTTAAAGCCCATACTGTCTGCAATATGTGCCATGCGAGCAACATCTTTTTTATTACAATATCCACCAGTTGGATTAACCCACACTCTAAACCGTAATGCATTAATTCCTTTTTCTTTTAATATTTCTAAACAATTCTCTTGGATTCCCGAACTATTTTTAAATACATAACCTGAGGCTTCCATTTGGGATAACCAACTTACATCTGCACCATTTGCAAACTGAGACTGAGCTTTAATCTCTTTAGATTGTAAAACCAAAATAATTATTAGCAAAAGAACATATATATGTTTTATCTGTTTAAATAAATTACTTTTTTTTCAATTCATTTCTCCCAAAATATAAATTTATAAGAGCATAAAACTATTTTTTTAAGTCGTTCATTCTGCATAAATTACCACAGAATTACTTTTTAAATCCTTAGATACCGCATTTATTATTATTTTACCTTTTTTGTTATTTGATTGAACAACAACAAGGCACATTCCATTAAATGCTTTGCGATAATTAGCTTTGAAAGGTTCGTGACTTGTTTCGGAACCATTATCTACACCAACAATTTTACCTTCTCCACTCACTTCAAAATTCACCAAATTGTCTGCATAAGGAACCATTGTACCATCTTTATCCAGAATCTTTACGGTAACAAACGAAAGGTCTCTGCCATCAGCCAAAATAGTATCTCTATCAGGTTGAAGTGATATTTCTGCTGGAGGACCTGCAGTTTTATCTAGAACCGTCAAAACTTCCTTACCTTCATTTAAACCGACAGCCTTTAGGGTACCCGGTACATAAGGAACACGCCACATTAAGTGCAATTCATCATCCGTCTTTTTCTTTGTACCTAAAGATTTTCCGTTTAAGAATAATTCAACTTCATTACAATTAGTATAAGCCCACACATCAACGGAATCTCCTTCTTTCCAATTTGATTTTCCATTTTTAGTAGTAGTCCAGCACTCAGGATTCCAAGCTGGAAAAATGTGAAGCACAGGTTTTTTTGTCCATTCACTTTGATACATATAATATGCATCTTTGGGAAAACCAGCTAAGTCTATTACTCCAAAATAGGAACTTCGGGACGGCCAACCGTAAGGAGTTGGTTCACCTAAATAATCAAACCCAGTCCAAATATACATACCCGAAACAAAGTCGTATTTATTAACTTCTTTTAAAGCCTCCTCGTTGGTTTCTCCCCAAGGAGCACTACAGTTATCATACGAGGAACAAGTGTTATCTGGATTTCCCGTTGTGAAGGGTAAATCCCAACGAATTGGCCAGCGGCGAATACTATCAGACGGCATATCATAATGCCCTCGTGTTTGCAGAGCAGAAGTTGTTTCAGAACCAATTAACTTTTGACCGGGAAAGTTTTTGGGAAAATTTTTATAATTAAACATATGGTAACTAAACCCTATAATATCAAGTGCCCCGGATCTAATAATATAATTAGAAGGTTCAGCATCGTTGCAATTAGAAGTAATTGGACGGGTTGTATCGAGGTTTTTAATTATACCAGCTAACTCACGCGCAATGGTAGTACCGGTGCTATCACCTTGTTCCCAAATTTCATTCCCGATGCTCCAAAGGAAAATACTTGGATGATTACGATCCCGAAGAATCATATCTTGAAGATCGCGTTTATGCCATTTATCCCAGTCAAGCGAATAATCATATTTTGTCTTTCCCTTCTTCCACATATCAAAAGCTTCATCCATAACTATAAAGCCCATTTTATCGCATAAGTCCAAAAGCTCTGGATCTGGAGGATTATGCGAAGTTCTGATACCGTTACAACCCATATTTTTTAATATCTCTAACTGGCGTTGAATAGCTCGATAATTTACCGCTGCACCAAGGCATCCAAGATCATGATGGTCGCATACTCCGTAAATCTTAACATGTTTACCATTTAAGAAAAATCCTTTTTTAACATCAAAATAAAAAGCTCGAATTCCAAAATTTGTCTTGTAATCATCTATCATTTGATTGTTGTACTCAACTGTTGTTAATGCTTTATATAAGTAGGGATTTTCAATTGACCAAAGAATAGGGTTTTTTATAGTGAATTCTTGACTGATTTCGACAACAGAATCTTTTAATATGGAAGTTGGAATTTTTTCTTCTGCAATTTTTTCCCCATCTTTATTAAGGATCGTTGTTTTAATAGTTATATTTTTATCTCGTCTAAAGGCATTTCGTACTTTTATATTAATTAAAATTTTTGCGGCTTCTTGAGATACTAATGGTGTTGTAACAAAAGTTCCCCAATGATCAACATAAATTTTTTCCGTAGTCAGAAGCCAGACATTTCTATAAATACCTGAGCCTGAGTACCAACGCGAATTAGGCTGTTTGGAGTTATCAACTTTTACAGCAATTATATTTTTTTTATCTCCATAATTTAAATACCGTGTCAACTCGTACTGAAAGGAACTGTAACCATAAGGGCGAATACCAAGATAATGACCGTTAATCCATACTTGACTGTTTCGGTAAATTCCATCAAAATCTATAAAAACTAATTTACCAGTATCGCTAACCGGCAATGTAAATGTTTTTCTGTACCACCCAATGCCTCCTGGTAATGCACCACCTCCAACACCAGCTGGATTATCTTTACTAAACTTTCCTTCGATACTCCAATCATGTGGAAGATCTAATTCTCTCCACATGGAATCATTCAATCCAACTTCTTGACCGTTCTTAACATCGCCAAGATGAAATTTCCAGTTGTTATCAAAAATAACTTTTGTTCTTACAGCTGAAGTTTTAATATCTAACGAAGAAGAATAAGCTTTTCCAGCTGGAAAAATTATAATGGATATTAATGCCAGAAGAAAAAATTGAAACCCAATAATTTGAATTTTGTTTTTTATCGTAAATATTTTCATAGAAATGCCTTTAATATTATTTAATCCAAATTTTCAACTGCTGAATAAATCTTCCTTAGTTAATGGAACATGAGTCTTTTACAAATTATCAAAACTTATACATAAAAAATTCTTAATTATAAGGACAAGGGGAAAAAAATTTTCTCATCATTTCCCCTTGTCCGGTTTTAATTTATTAAGTGAGGAATTTTAAATTAACTTCATATTTGAATAATCCAAATTCATCTTTTTAATTAAGTTATTTTAAAAGAACCATCTTTTTTGTTAAAGTATAATTACCTGCTTGTAATTTATATAAATAGATTCCACTTGCTAAATTAGAAGCGTTGAAATCCACCTTATAGCTACCTGCGGTTTGCTGCTGGTTAACTAAAGTGGTAACTTCTTGCCCTAACATATTATACACCTTAAGAGTAACGATTCCGCTCCTAGGTATGCTATATTGTATTTCAGTAGTTGGATTAAATGGATTAGGAAAGTTTTGGCTTAATTCAAACTTTGCTGGTACAATATCTGGATTTTTGACAATAGCAGTAAGCTGATCAGGAAACCAGTTCAGGTCTCCCAGAGCTTTCCCATCAGTGCCAGCATGCTGAAGTGAAGTATTTGAATAAGCTAAATTTTCTGGTACAGGGTAACCCTGAATTGATGCCCAATTTGTTGGCACCCCATCCCAAGTTGGAGGATCATAAAGAGAATATACATAGGGGCGAATGCCTAAACCAGATTCGTTGTTGTGCCATAACGTATCAACAAATATTGCCATCTTACTTCCTGCCATTTGCACAAGAGAGGCATTAAAGCCAGGGTCAACACTATCATTATTCGCCACATTGATGTAAGGCCAAGAGGTTTTATCGGTCAACATTCCTGGCTGTGTATTAATGAAATCTGGCGGTCGAAGAGGGGTTATACCCGAAATACCAGCAGCATTGAGTTGATTCCAATTATCCACTATTTGTTGTGGCCAAAAATAGGCATTGTTTGTAATAGTAATGTGCCTGTCAGATTCTTTAAAATTATACGGAGCCGCAGCCAAAGAACGTAATGAGTCTATAGGAATCACTGCAGAGCCCCATGAACCAGGAACATTGTTGTACCAGGAAAGTGGATAAGCCGCAGAAGAAACGCTGAAAAATATATTATTCTTAATAACTGCGTTAGTCATTTGGTATAAATCAAATGCTCCACCCTGTCCAGAGAAAAATATAGTGTTATGATTGAATTCCAAGTAAGTACATCCATACCCTGTCGAACCTAAAACGTATCCCCCTGTTAGAAAGAATGTATTGTTTTTAAATATTGCAGTATCGCATGGATATGTTCCAGGATCAACCCATGCTAAACCTGGATTCTGAGGATTATCATCTTGATTATTTCTAAATTCGCAGTTGGTAATATAAAAACTGTTGTGATCATGATTCCATGTATCAAACAAGTTTGGAGTGCCAGCACCGGAAATATTCTCCAAAATACAATGGTCAAAAATAAACACGTTGTAATCCCCAGAAGGTGCAACAAAACGACCTGTAAATGATATACTGTCGGTACGCGTACCCATAAAGTATATTCCTCTTAGCTCAAGTGTATCATTACCTTGAGGACTGAAAAAATTGCCTATTGATGAGTTATCAGCAGCAATTGACGGTGCAACTACAGGCGGGTGACCTGTGGTCGGATTAATATAACCTACTATACGTACACTTCCTTTTACGGATATTGGTGCTGACATCCAATAAACTGTATCCAAGGCACCTGTTGGCTTCAAAAGAAAAACTGTATTAGGTTTTACGAATCCATCAGCCGTAGTATCCGAGTTAATAATATTATTAAGGTTGCCTGGAGGCAATGCGGATACAATTACAGTATCAGCAGTCACTGCAAATGATGTTGATGTTGCAAATGCCATAAACATCAGAGCTATCAAAAACATTGTAGTGAATATTGTTTTCATGATAAACATCCTTTCATTGAAGTTTATAATTAATTATAACAAAAAATTGAAAAGCCGGTTTTTTACACTGTCGATACCTGCTTCCTTTCAGGTTAATATTGTTTTCATAAAGTATGTCCTTTCTGATTTAGTTGATAATTAAGTTAATTAGTGTTTCACACAATACTCTGTGGAATAATTGAATGAATATAAAGTCCAATTGATGAAATAGAAAAAATCTCTTAAACATTTTTTTGGAAATTCCAATATTCAATCATTTATTTCAAAAATTTCTTATATAATCCTATTATTATAACCTCCAACGAAAACCTAAATCCGCAGTTAAACCATAATTAGAGGCTGAATTCGGAAAACCAGAACCTCTTACCAAATAAACATCTTCTTCACTGTTAAGGTTATTAATATCAACATATGCTTCGAGCCCAAACCACGGCAAACCTTGCTTTAATGAAAGATCCCATCGTAAGTACTTTGCTTTATCAGATCTAAGAGAATTGTAAAAGTTTGTACCATTATAAACTTGTGCTTGATATATCATCGATGCTAATATTGAAAAACTATTATAATCAAATCCAAGCGATAAATTTACAATATCATTTGGCTGTTGTATTAGTCTATCAGTATAATTTGAATCTATATGTACTGTCGGATATGGGTACACCGGAGAATGTGTTGTAACTGTATAAGGATAAGTTGCATTTGAAAATATGTGCGTATAATTTACATTCAAAACTAATCCGCTCAACACACCGGGTAAATACCAGAAATGTGTTTGCCATTGGGTTTCAATGCCCCAGACGTCAACACGGTTTGGATTGTTAATGTAAGTGTAGAGTGAAAAAGTTTTGGTATAACTTGGGACACCTGGATATTTTGACGGATCGGTTATATAAGTTGCTTGGCTAAAGATTAGATTATCAATGCGCTTTAAAAAAGGACTAACAGCGAATAATCCAATTTCATTGTTATATAAAGCTACTTGAAAATCGTAGTTGTGTGAATATGCAGGCTTTAAAGCATAATTATTCCACACAACAAAGTGACCGCTGTTGCTTGAAACATCTTCTCGTGGTATAATTGTGTTAAAATCTGGATAGGCAAGCGTACTAGTATAAGAAGCTCTAAAACTTAACCAAGTAAGTGGGTCATATTTAACACTAACATCCGGTAACCAATATCCATGGAACTCATCTTGTGTTACCATGGTATAAAAAAGTTTGGATGGATATGGGTTTGTAGCATCTGCGTTTCCAATAAAATGCGCTGCAGTATACGAAGTCCTAAGACCCTGATAGCGAATACCCGGAATAATAGTTAACTGCGGCCCAATATTAAATGTTGCCATCAGATATTCCGCACTCCTAAATTCATTTCCTGAGTAATCACTTGCAATACTGCTATATTGATCTGGAAGGTAACTTGGAACAGTGACAGGTTGGGATGTTGCAGCACCAAGAATTTTTATTTCATTCATTATTTGATCGATAACACCAGTATTTACAGCCGAAAACATTCCATAGTCACTCTTAAGAAATTTCCCAAAGTTCATGTTCGGATCATAAAATCCATTAATATAAAAGTATTGGTTCCCGGTTGGGTCAAAATTATAAGGCGGTTGCGTCAGCCAGGGTAATGCCTGAACAAGAGAGAGCCTAAATCCAGTAGCAGAACCGCTATAAAGACTTCCAAAGCCATCATCAAAATTATAATAACGTGTCGTATATTTATATTGACCTCCGGCTTTCAATACAACAGATATTACGTCAGAAAAAGTGAAATTCCTCTCAAGATCAACAGAGCCTTGAACATCGTTTTGTTTATTGAAGCTATTCCAGGTTGAATTTCCTGCCCATATCATTTTGTTCAAATTGATCATTTTTGCAGCTGCGCTTGCAATTTGAACAGGATTTTCATAATTCGGTATGTTAGCTGTTCCGGCTGAAAGCTGGTCAAATACTAGACTCCAACCACTTGGAGTTCGGTTATCCGAATATGCGTTAGAGAGCTTCACATCCAAATTAAATAAATCTAATGCTTGTGAATATTCTAAAATATTTGTTACAACATTGAGCTGATTAGATGACAATTGTGTTCCAAACTGTATGTCATTTCCATAGTTTGCAAGATTGTAAGTTTCACTGTGAACTTCGTTTGATGTAGTTCCGTGGCTTATCAAATTCAAAAGGGCTAACTTTCCGTGTGGCAGTCTATAATCCAATGTCAAAGTACCATCATATCTTTTTTCTATTGAAGGCGAAAATGCCAGATTCAAACTACCCAGTACAATTGAATCAGGTTTATCCTGTTTGTTTGGTTGATAATATGAGCCCCCTAACTGATCCGAAGTGAGATTTTGTCTTTGTGCAATTCCCTGCACAAATACTCCCAGACGGTCATTGAAAAATCTTTGCTCAACACTTGCAACAAACTTGTAATCATTATAAGTATTCATAAGGTTATTATATGCACCTTGAGCAAGAAGAGAAACTGAAGGTACACCAGAAGGATTTCCTTTTGCTTCTCTAAGACTAAAATTTACTGTACCACCAAGAACGGCGGCATCCATATCCGGTGTAACCGTTTTATAAACTTCAATTCCCTCAAGTGAATTAGATGAAATCATGCTTAAATCAACCGCACGACCACCAGGGGTGTTCGTAGGCGTTGCATAAGCACCACTAGATGAAATACTACCTGCATCATTTGCCGGGATTGGCACCCCGTCAATCGTTATCATGTTGTATTGTGGTTGAAGCCCACGAATAACTACCTGAGTAGCTTCGCCTCCATTTCTTACCAATGAAATACCTGGCAATCTTCCAACTGATTCAGCCGCATTAGCGTCAGGTAATTCTTGTATACGAGCAGAAGAAACTACATCAACAATATTTTTTGAAGACAATTGTTGATTAATCGCGGCGTTTTGACCACTTGCCTGAGCTGTTACAACCACTTCCTTTGCTGAAACTCCAACTGGTTCGAGCTTTATATTTAAAACAAGCCTTTCATCTTCTTTCAATACAATTTTAATTGTATCCGACTTATATCCAATATATGAGGCTTTTAATGTATATGTTCCAGCCGAAACATTAGGAATAAAATATTTACCATCCATATCTGTAGCCGAACCCAAACTGGTTCCTGTAAGAATAACATTTGCTCCAAAAAGTGCTTCGCCTGTAGTAGCATCTGTTACCTTGCCTTCTATCCTACCTGTTGCACTCCAAAGAGCTTGAGAGGAAAACAGTACAATTAAAATAACAAACAGAACAGTAGAAATTCTTTTTAACATATTTAGCTCCATTTTTTAATTATTTTTTAATTCCATTTTATTTATAAAATTTTCTCCATTTTCCTAATTGAAACTAAGCTTTTAATATTGCTTTGCTCTAACCTTTTTCCCAAGATAATTTCTTCTCAAACGTTTGCGGCAACGATTGCATTTTTTACTAAAATTTTTTCTCTTCAGAACCAATTGAACAAAAACATCTTCAATGATTTTTACAAAACTAAAATTTTCATTCCGTTACAATTTATAAAGAGTTCTAGGCAACTCTCTTAAAATTTTTGCGGTAAATTCTGGAGTAACATCACGCTGCGGTTCAGCAAGCATCTCATAGCCAACCATAAATTTTTTTATACTTGCAGACCTTAACAACGGCGGATAAAAATGCATGTGCCAATGAAATTCTTTATGTTCTCTTCCATCTGTCGGNGCCTGATGTAAACCAGATGAATATGGAAAAGAAGTCTTAAATAAATTATCATATTTTACAGTAGTAATATGCAAAACATTTGCAAAATCTTTCTTTTCATTTTTTTTAAGATAAAGTATGTTTGGAATTTTCCTTTTTGGTATTATCAAGGTTTCATAAGGCCAAACAGCCCAATATGGAACCACAACTACAAAGGAAGAGTTCTCAAATACAATCCTTTCTTTCAACTTCTTTTCAATTTTCAAATAGTCACTTAAAATGCTACGATTATTTTTTCTAAAATAATTTTTAAACTGCTTTAACTCCTTTGCTGGCTCAGCAGGAATTCTTTCCTGTGCCCATATCTGACANTGAGGATGAGGATTGCTGTTTCCCATCATCGCACCTTTGTTCTCAAATATTTGCACATGATTTATAATTGGATTTTCACCAAGTGTTTTGAATTCACTTTGCCAGGTAGAAATGACGTTTTCAATTTCGTCTTCTTTCATTTCGGCAAGGGTAAGATTATGCTTTGGAGAAAAATTTACNACTCTGCAAATGCCTCTTTCACTTTTTGCAATTAATAAACCATTGATATCTTCTTGCTGGTTCGGTATCTTTTCAAGCAATGCAGAAAAATCATTTGTGAAAACAAATGTGCTTTTATAATCTGGATTTACTTCGCCGTTTGCGCGTTTATTACCTGGACATAGATAACATTCAGGTTCGTACTGGGGCCGTTCCTCTTGAAACGGTTCCAAAACTTCACCCTGCCACGGGCGATTTGTTCTGTGAGGCGAAACTAAAACCCACTCGCCAGTTAAAATGTTTTTCCTTCTATGAGGATATTTATTTAATTCATACTGCTGCATTTTCTTTTAACGAAATAATATTTGTTCCGCTTCCTATTTTTGTTATGTATATTTTCGCTTCAANATTAAATTCTTTTTTATAACTCTCGATTACATAATTCGAAACAGCTTCAATTTGAGCATTCTCAATTAAATTTATTGTACATCCACCAAACCCACCACCCATCATTCTTGCACCGTATACTGCAGGATTGTCTTTTGTTAAGCTCACAAGAAAATCCAGTTCTCTACAGCTAACTTCATAATCTTTGCTTAAGCCTTCGTGAGTTTGATACATTAACGAACCAAACGTTTTTAAATCTCTAATATCTAAAGCTTCGCATGCTTTTANAACTCTTTCATTTTCTTCAACCACGTATTTACATCTTTGATAAATTTTAGTTTCCATTCTGCTCTTAAATTTGGAAAGCAAATCAACTGAGACATCACGAAGAGATTCAATTGTGTTAAATTCTCTTTTAATTATTTCAACGCCGCTATTACATTCTTTTCGTCTCTGATTATATTCGGAAGAAGCAAGCATATGCGAAACATTTGAGTTAAATAAGACAATCGAAACATTTTTAAACTCAAAAGGAAAATATTTATAATCAAGTGTGCGACAGTCTATTCGCAAAGCATTTTCCGATTTTCCAAAAATATTAATATATTGGTCCATGATCCCGCATTGAACGCCTACAAAATCATTTTCAGCTTTTTGTGCCAGCTTAACAAGATCAATACGGCTAATTTCAAGTTTAAAAATTTTGTTAAGTGCAAAAGCTATTCCGCCTTCTAATGCGGCTGATGAAGAAAGCCCTGCGCCGATTGGAATATCACCGCCGAATACACAATTAAAACCAGATATTTTTTTACCCTTATTTAAAATCTGCTCCACAGTTCCAATTAAATAATCCGGCCAATGTTTACCAGATTTATGAATATCATTTAATGAGAATTCATAAGAATCGTTCATATCAAGCGAGAAAATTTTACACTTATCATCGTTTCTTTTGTTGACCGCAAAATAAATGGCTTTATCAATTGCAGCCGGCAATACAAAACCTAAATTATAATCTGTATGTTCTCCGATTAAATTTATTCTTCCTGGAGAACGGAAAAGAATAGGTTTTTCAAAAAAAAGCTCTTTATACTTTTCAACAATATTTGCTGGTAAATTCATACGCTTTGTTTTCTTGTTTTAATGTACATAATTCCACCGAAAACTATCATCAAAGCTCCCCACCATAAATCAGGATGTGTATAAGCAAGAACTGTTTGAACTACTGGAGGACGAATTATGTTATAAATTCCGCTTAAAAATATTAATCCACCCATCACCATTAAAATAAGCCCGACAAAGTACCAAATTGGTTTCATTTTGTGTTCTGTCATTTTTCTTTCCTTGAAATAATTTTTTAGTAACAATATTCTTCTCGTTTCACTATCTTTACCAGAAAAGAATATTCAGAGTTATTAAGACAATAAGAGAAATAATCGCATAAAATTCTGGACGCTTAATAAAAGGAATATTTCTATCAACGTTTTCTTCAGTTAATCCTTTTACAAGCCCAACTAATTCCTTTTTTTGCCTTTTCTTAGTAAACAGGCTAATCAAAACAGTAACAACTGCACAAATTAACCATGCCCACCAAGCACGCCAAAAATTTGCAGCCATATCACTTTGAACACTTGACATCGTAATAATACTTTGACTAAACCAACTAAATTTAACTGCCAAATACATTGTAAATGAAGAAACCATACCTGCTACCAAACCCCAAAATGCACCATTTGGTGTTATCCACCAGATAAACATTCCNAATAGCATGGTAGCAAACAAAGGAGCATTAACCCAAGAAAAAATTGCCTGCATATAATCCATAATGCTCGGAAAACTCTTAGCCCAGTATGCAGTGCCTAAAGATATTATAACCCCAACTACAGTTGAAACTCTTCCCATCCAAAGGAGATGTGAATCAGAAGCATTTTTATTTAGGACAGATTTGTAAATATCGTAAGTCCATACTGTATTAAAAGCACTAATATTTCCAGCTTGACCAGCCATAAATCCAGCCAGTAAAGCTGTAACTCCTAAACCAACAAGACCAGAAGGATAATATCGGGCTATCAAAAGAGGCAAAGCCGAATCATAATTTATATGCCCGCCGTCGTACATTAGTTTAAACCCACTGTGTGGATCATTCGACAGTACGATTGCAATTAGTCCTGCCAGAATAACAATAAAAGGCAAAGCCATCTTAAAAAAAGACGCGACAATAGGAGTCATTCTTGCAGCTCTAAGATTCCTAGCAGAAAAAGCGCGCTGAATAACCAAAAAATCTGTAGTCCAATAACCAAATGATAAAACAAAACCAAGCCCTAACACAATACCAGCCCAGTTAACGAACATTCCATTTTGCATCGGGTTTGCAGAAGTTGACCACAGAGTAGTAAATGAAACTTTAGAAAATTCATTTATCCTTGCCATTATTGCCTGCCAGCTACCAATTTCAATAAAACCTAAAATTGAAACTAAAAACAAACCGAACCAGATTAAAAAGAACTGAATTATTTCTGTAAAAATAGCAGACATTAAACCACTCATCGTAACATAAACACCTACTGTTATGGCAGAAATCCACATACTTAAATCCCAATGCCATCCAAGAAAAGTGTGAAGCACAAGCGCCATCGCATATAAATTTATACCCGAGACCAACAAAGTCATTATCGCGAAAGCAATGCCATTTAACACTCTTGTTTTTTCATCAAATCTAAGTTTCAAATATCCTGGTATTGATTTAATTTTACTGCTGTAATAAAATGGCATCATGTAAACACCTAAGAATAACATTGCTGGAATAGCACCAATCCAATAAAAATGTGCTACGTACATTCCATACTTAAAAGTATTTCCAGTCATTCCGAGTAACTCTAAGGCGCCAAGATTTGCTGAAAGAAAAGCTATACCAGCAACCCATGATGAATTTTTTCTACCGGCTAAGAAGAAATCTTCTTCGTTAGTTGTAAATTTTCTTAAGTACCAACCTATTCCAAGTATAAATCCGAAATAAACTAAAATAATAACCCAATCAATAAAGGATAAACCAATTGCACCCATTTTATTTCCTTTTTTAGTTGTAAAATTGTTTTTTTAACATTAAATCCAAAGGTTTACCTATGTTTAATTAAATAATAATTCCGAAGGCATCATTAAAAATCTAAAAATATATGTTCATAATTTTTAAGTTGAACCTCTTATAATTAGTTCGGCATCTAACACAACAGTTTTGGCTTTTATTGTTTTTTTTTCGTCTTCAATAATTTCGATCAACATTTCGGCAGCTTTCTTTCCCATATCAAACGAAGGCTGATTAAGAGTTGTTATCGGTGGATCAACTAAAGACGTTATTTTATTATTAGAAAAACCGACAATTCCAATGTCAGAAGGAATCTTAAGTCCAGCTTCCTTTATTCGTTGAAAGGCACCAATGGCTACAGGGTCATTAACAGCAAAAATAGCATCCGGCAACAGATTTCGCTTCAGAAGATAATCCATTGAATTATAACCATCCTTTTCATCAAGCCCACCATATTGAATAAATTCTTTGATTAACGGAAGCTTGGCTTTCTTCAATGCCTCTGTGTAACCTAAGAGTCTTAACTTACATATTTCCAAAACTTTGGGCCCGGCAAAATGTGCAATTTTTTTATATCCACGCCCAGCAAGATGCATAACGGCACTAAAGGCAGATTTTTTATCGTCAATTATNACCTTACTTGTTACAATATCTTTACAAACTCGGTCAAAAAAAACTAAAGGAATTCCCCTTTCTAAAACAGCATGAAAATGTTTGCTATCTTTTGTATTCTGAGATATTGAAGCAATAATGCCGGCTACTCTTTGCTGAATTAAAGAATTTGTATTTACAACTTCCCTTTCAAAGCTTTCATTTGATTGACATACTATAATAGTATAACCGGATTGATAAGAGACTTCTTCAATGCCACTAATAGCCGAAGAAAAAAAATCATGTTTGATCTCTGGTACTATTACACCAATTATAGTTGTTTTATTATTCTTCAAACTTTGTGCTATTGGATTCGGTTTAAAGTTATACTCCTTAGCAGTTTTTTTTACTAANTTTTTTGTTGAGGTTTTTATATCAGGATGATCATTTAGGGCACGGGAAACAGTTGAGGGTGAAAGCCCAAGTTTTTTTGCTATGTCTGTTATAGTAGTATGTTTCATTTCATTTAGTATTTATAATCTTTTAACTTATGTTGCAATCGTTCCCGCAATCGTTTGCAATATTACGTACATTTTTTTTATTTGTCAATANCTTTGTGATAAATTTTTTAAAAATCTTTTAATTCATTAAAATATTTTATTTAGAAAAGAAAAATATCTTATCTCAAAAAATCATTAAGCCAACTATTTTATCTAATTAAAAATCTTTTAAAATCTTTTGTTCGAAATAAAATAATAAAACGCCTTAAAACCGTTACTATTCGTGAAATTTATTTTTTAGATTACGGATTAATCCAAGTGCCAATACAGTTTATGAATTTTTATATTCATTTGGAACAAGTGGTTATTAAAATAATCTTGTCTTTAGATAGATTAAAATTTATCTTGAATTTTATTCCTTAAAAATGTACCCGGCTCCGCGAATGCTGATAAAATGCACTGGTGCCGAAGGNTCATTCTCAAAGTATTTTCGGAGACGAACAATAAAATTGTCAACAGTTCGTGTCTCCACTTCTGGATTCATGTGCCATACATTTTCAAGGAGTTCTTTTCGCGTAACAACTTTATTCTTATTTTCTAAAAGATATTTGAGTACCATTGCTTCATATACTGTAAGTTGAATTGTAAAGTTTCCCTTTTTGCATTGCAAATTTTCAAAATTAATTATCCAAGAATTAATTTTGTAAATCGATTCCTTTTCGATTGACTTACTGTACCAATGTTTTCGTTTAAGCATTCCTTTTACTCTTAAAAGAAGTTCTTGTAGGTGAAAAGGCTTTGTAAGATAATCGTCTGCTCCAACTTCCAGACCTTTTATCTTATCCTCAGTTTTTGTTTTTGCAGTAAGCATTAGAATTGGCATTTGGGGACAATCTTTTCTAACAATTTCAGCAACTTCATAACCGTTAAAATAAGGAAGCATAATATCAAGAATAATTAAATCAAATTTGTCTGATTTAAAAATATCAAGTGCTTGTTTGCCGTCTTTTGCCCAAACAACATTGTAGCCTTCTTCGGTTAAATTAAACTCAAGACCAACAGCTAAATTTTCTTCGTCCTCAACAAGCAATAATTTTTCTTTTTTAACTTGATTATCATTCATTTTAGTGCCATAAATTAAAAATTCTTTTTAGAATTATTCAACAATTTATCCAAAAAATGTTTTTGCGTTTTAGGATAAACTGGCAGTTCAATACAAAAAGTTGTGCCTTTGTTTAATCCTTCACTTTGAACTGATATTTTACCGCCATGGTTCTTAATTATTTCTTTTACTAAATATAAGCCAAGACCGGTACCTTTTACACTTGGAATACTTTTGTTGTATATTCTATGAAATTTATTAAAAACAAATCTTAAATCTTTAATAGAAATTCCTATTCCATTATCTTTGGTTTTAATTATCAATTTATCATTTAAGACCATGTAGNAAATAATAAGTTCTAAAGGTTTAACCGTATACTTTATTGCATTATCAATGAGATTGTCAAAAACAATTTTTAACGCATTTTTATCCACTACAAATTCACAATTTGCAGAGCCTATAATTTTTACAGATGGCTCTTTTAAATTATAATGTTCCAATGATTGAGAAAGAATTTCTTTTAAAACAGGCTCAGCTTCACAAATAACATAATTATGAGCAACTCTCTTTTGTTCTATCGAAGAAATTTCGAGAATTGAATTAATTAAATTTTTTAATCTGTTCGCATCTTTCATCATCATACTAATAAATTCTTTTCTCTTTTCGGATGGCACATCGCGTGAATCAAGAGTTTCGAGGTATAATTGAATTGATGATAGAGGTGACTTAAGTTCATGCGTAACATTGGCAATAAAATTATCGTAGAGCCTTGTAATTTTTAACTGAACATTTAGGTGACGAAATGTTAAAGACATTACAAACGAAATAGCAACTAGTAAAATGATTCCGCCTACAAGAATAACAACGTTNGTTCCATCGTAAACAAGCTGAGGAGCAACTTTGTTACCTACTTGTTGAAAGATAATATAATTTGAAACATACCAATAAATCCATAACCCAAGAAGCATAAGCCATAAAAGCTGGGCTATTACAAAAACTGTTATATGATAAAATAAAGTATGTCTTCTTTTCATTATTTTCTCCAACTGAAATATCATGTAATATATTATTAAGTTCAAATTAAAATCTTAAAACATTTCAATGGAAAAAGAAAAAGCTTTTACATTACTTTTACATTTGTGTATCTATTTTTTCCTCAAATTTGTATTGGTAATATTATAAAAATAAAATTGGTACAAAAAAAATGAAAGTTCTCCTTGTTTATCCGGAAACTCCATCAACTTTTTGGAGTTTTAAAGATGCATTAAAATTCATTTCAAAAAAATCCGCTGAACCTCCACTTGGAATAATCACTGTCGCAGCAATGTTGCCTAAAGCATGGGAAAAAAAACTTATAGATATGAATGTTTCCCACCTTAGAGATGAAGACATTCTGTGGGCAGATTATGTGTTTTTAAGCGGAATGAATATACAAATTAATTCTTTTAAAGAAGTTATCAGAAGAAGTAACAAGCTTGGTAGGAAAGTTGTTGCAGGTGGACCACTTGCCACTACACAGTATAAAGATTTTCAAGGTGTCGATCATTTTGTTTTAAATGAAGCTGAAATTACTCTTCCATTGTTCTTATCCGATCTTGAAAATGGAAACCCAAAACATATTTACATGACAGATGAATTCCCGGATATTTCATTATCCCCAGTTCCAATGTGGGAACTTTTGGAAAAGAAAAAATATGCATCAATGGATATTCAGTATTCACGAGGATGCCCATACGATTGTGAATTTTGCAGTATTACTATGCTGAATGGAAGAAAACCAAGAGCTAAAAGCAAAGAACAGTTCTTAAATGAATTAAACATTTTATATAAGCAAGGATGGAAAGGAAATGTTTCTATTGTTGATGATAATTTTATCGGCAATAAAAGAAAATTAAAAGATGAAACTCTTCCGGCATTAATTGAATGGTCAAAAGAAAAAAAATATCCTTTCTCTTTTACTACTGAAGTTTCAATAAATCTTTCAGACGACGAAGAACTTATGAAAAAAATTGTTGAAGCCGGATTTAGCAGCATTTTTGTCGGAATAGAAAGTCCTAATAGCGAAAGTTTAACCGAATGTGGAAAGTCTCAAAACTTAAGGCGTAATCTTGTCTCTTCTGTAGAAAAATTACAACGAAATGGATTGATCGTTTCCGGAGGGTTTATTGTTGGATTTGATAATGACAACACTGCAATTTTTGATGAGCAAATTCGCTTTATTCAAAAAAGTGGAATTGTATCTGCTATGGTTGGCTTGCTAAATGCTCCTACGGGAACTAAATTGTTCAAGCGATTAAAGTCAGAGAATAGGCTGCTTGAATCCTTTAGCGGTAATAATATGGATGGTTCTATCAACTTTATACCTAAAATGAATTATAAAGATTTAATCAGCGGGTATAGTAAAATTTTAACCACAATTTACGCACATAAAGAATTTTATGAACGGCTAAAAAAATTCTTAAAAGAATACCAGCTTCC
>JGI24721J44947_10005404_pt1 | contig 17493 bp, 14 predicted proteins | sample YelNatPaOPGAMG01_FD_44947 | JGI IMG/M metagenome (IMG submission 44947)
GGATTCCCGGCGTACGTCAAGGCCGCCTCGCGCGTCGAGTACGTCATCGCCAACGGCGCCGAGTGCGAGCCGCTGGTCCATAAAGACGTCGAACTGATGAAGCGCTGCGCTCCGGAAATCGTCGCCGGCCTCCGGCTCATGATGCGGGCCACCGGCGCGAAGCAGGGCAAGTTCGGCGTCAAGGCCAAGAACCGCGCCGCCATGGACGCGATCCGCGCCGAACTCGGCGGCGATCCAGTCGAGCTCGTCTCCCTCGGCGACTTCTACCCTTCGGGCGACGAGTACGAACTGGTCTACAGCGCCACCGGGCGGCTGATCCCCCCGGGCGGCATCCCCCTTCAGGTGGGATGCGTCGTGAATAACGTCGAGACCCTGCATAACATCGCGCTCGCGGCCGAAAACATCCCCGTAACCCGCAAGTTCGTTTCGGTTACCGGAGCGGTAGCGAAACCGAAATCCTTTTGGGCCCCGGTCGGCGCCCCCATCCGCGATCTGATTGCCGCCGCGGGCGGCGCCCTGGCGCCGGATTTCGCCGTCTTCATCGGCGGGCTCATGATGGGAACGCTCGCCGGCAGCCTCGATCAGCCTGTTATGAAAACCACCGCCGGGCTCGTCGTCCTGCCGCGCGATCACTACCTGGTCGGGCGCCGCAGCCGCCCCGGGCCCGCTATGCTCCACATCGGAAAATCCGCCTGCGATCAGTGCGGCTACTGCACCGAGCTGTGCCCGCGCTACCTCCTCGGCTACGACGTCCGCCCTCACCAGGTCATGCGCTCGCTCGGCTTTACGAAAACCGGCGGGGATCACCTGAGCCCCTGGGGCCGGCTCTGCTGCGGCTGCGGCATCTGCACTCTCTACGCCTGCCCCGAGGATCTGTACCCGAAGGAGGCCTGCGATAAGGCCGGGCGCGGCTTCCTCGCCGCCGGGCTCGAGTTCGAGCAGCCGCGGGCGCCCCGCGTGCATCCGATGAGGGAATTCCGGCGCGTGCCCCTGCCCATGCTGCGCCGCAGGCTGCGCGTCGAGGAGTACGATAGCGGCGCGCCTTTTGATGACCTGAATCTGGAGCCCGCGCGCGTGCGCATCGCGCTCCGCCAGGGTGCCGGCAAGCCGGCCGTTCCAGTCGTGAGCGAAGGCGAGAGGGTAACCGCGCGCCGGCCGGTCGCGCGCGTGGCGCCCGAAGACCTCGGCGCCGACCTGCACGCAAGCATCGGCGGCAGGGTAACCGCGGTTACAGACGAGTACATCGAGATAACGGGATAAAACGTGGCGGCACGAAATTCCATCGGACTTATCGAATTGGGAAGCATCGCGGCTGGTTTCGAAGTCTCCGACGCCATGCTCAAGGCCGCCGCTGTCGAGCTGATACTGGCACGCCCGGTGTGCTCGGGAAAGTTCATCGTCATGGTGCGGGGCGGCGTCGCCGCGGTCCAGGCGGCGGTCTCCGCCGGCGATCTGGCGGCCGGATTCTCGAAAATCGACAGTTTCGTCATTCCGAACGTGCACGAATCGGTGTTCCCGGCGCTCGGCGGCGCCGCGCCCGCCGGCCCTCTCGAGGCGCTCGGCATCCTCGAGGCCTTCTCCGTGGCGTCCCTCATCGAGGCCGCCGACGCGGCGGCGAAATCCGCCAACGTGCGGCTGCTCGAACTGCGCCTCGCGGTGGCGCTCGGCGGGAAGGCCTTCGTCACCATGACGGGCAGCGTGGCGGCCGTCCGCAGCGCGGTCGAGGCCGGCGCCGCCGTTGTCGCTAAGAAGGGACTGCTCGTTAATAAGGTCGTAATCCCCGCGCCGCGGCCGGAACTGCTGGCGGAAATCGTCTAGCGCGCCCGCTCGCCAAACCTGCCGCCGGTCAGCCGGCCGCAGGACATCCGCCGGTGAATCGAGTGGCGCCCGGCAAAGCTTCAATGGGGCCGCGATCTTCTGATCGCGGAAATACTCCGAGCGCTCCAGGGCCGGACGTGCGGGAGCCCAGCTTCAATGGGGCCGCGATCTTCTGATCGCGGAAATGGACCGGCTGGCAGTGGCAAGAGCACCGCAGCACGCGCTTCAATGGGGCCGCGATCTTCTGATCGCGGAAATTGGCGCACGCCGCTGTTCCGGACGATTACGGCCCCGCTTCAATGGGGCCGCGATCTTCTGATCGCGGAAATGGCTTGATCCGTGGAGGCGTTCGAGAGCGACGGCTACGCTTCAATGGGGCCGCGATCTTCTGATCGCGGAAATAGGTATCGCCGCGAAAAGTATCCCGACGTAGTGCTGCTTCAATGGGGCCGCGATCTTCTGATCGCGGAAATGAATCAGAAGCGTGCATGTCGGTGATGTTTACCGGCGTGCTTCAATGGGGCCGCGATCTTCTGATCGCGGAAATCTTGGACCAGCCGAAGAGTTCGTCCGCCGCTCTTTTGCTTCAATGGGGCCGCGATCTTCTGATCGCGGAAATCGACGGGCCGCCGCGCGACGAGCGCGGCCGCGTGGGTCGCTTCAATGGGGCCGCGATCTTCTGATCGCGGAAATTAGACCACACGCTCGCATGGCGCGTTCGGCGAAAGTGCTTCAATGGGGCCGCGATCTTCTGATCGCGGAAATGACAAAATGGCCGATTTGGTGCTCTCGTATCGGCCGGCTTCAATGGGGCCGCGATCTTCTGATCGCGGAAATCGCCAGAATCCAGCCTGACGCGCCGCACGGCACCAACGCTTCAATGGGGCCGCGATCTTCTGATCGCGGAAATGAAGGCTCCGGCGTGGACCTTCCCGAACCCCACGGGCTTCAATGGGGCCGCGATCTTCTGATCGCGGAAATGCCAGCCTCAAAACCCTCTCCACAATCACAGGCTTGGCTTCAATGGGGCCGCGATCTTCTGATCGCGGAAATGGAGCCCGGTGCTCTCGTATCGGCCGAAAGAGAAGGCGCTTCAATGGGGCCGCGATCTTCTGATCGCGGAAATCCAACACGGATGGGGCGGCATCAAGTCCCGCGACTCGCTTCAATGGGGCCGCGATCTTCTGATCGCGGAAATGGCGATTCGATTGCACGATGCATGGAATATCTCGCTGCTTCAATGGGGCCGCGATCTTCTGATCGCGGAAATGTGGTGGTCGACCGCATGGTCGTGGGCTGTGCCGTTGCTTCAATGGGGCCGCGATCTTCTGATCGCGGAAATGCGGCTTCAATTCCGGAGCAGACGGAACCGTAGATCACGCTTCAATGGGGCCGCGATCTTCTGATCGCGGAAATATGCAGGTGCTACGGCGCCGCGCGAGCCAAGCGCCGGAGCGCTTCAATGGGGCCGCGATCTTCTGATCGCGGAAATGGGGGCGGGTCGGCTCACCTCCTCGAGCCAGGCACCGCTTCAATGGGGCCGCGATCTTCTGATCGCGGAAATGACGATCACCCGCGGCTTTTCCGTCTTGGTCCCCTTGCTTCAATGGGGCCGCGATCTTCTGATCGCGGAAATGAAGCCGCCCATGACCGCGTGGTCCTGCTTGAACGCGTGCTTCAATGGGGCCGCGATCTTCTGATCGCGGAAATGCCGCGCCGTTTTTCCGGATGCGGCATGCATCCCTGCAGCTTCAATGGGGCCGCGATCTTCTGATCGCGGAAATACATTCGCGCCTGCGCCGCGGTGTGGTAGAACGCATCCAGCTTCAATGGGGCCGCGATCTTCTGATCGCGGAAATGCGAATCGGTCGACCACACCCGGGGCCGAACGGCTCCGCTTCAATGGGGCCGCGATCTTCTGATCGCGGAAATGGCGAACGTCAAGTTATCCGCCAACGCCTGATTGTCGCTTCAATGGGGCCGCGATCTTCTGATCGCGGAAATTACAGGTGCGCGGCAGTACCGGGTCGGGATGCCACCGCTTCAATGGGGCCGCGATCTTCTGATCGCGGAAATGGTGGCGCCCGGGCGGAGCTTCTTGAGATCGCATGGCTTCAATGGGGCCGCGATCTTCTGATCGCGGAAATCGCCGATTTCGCTTGATCGTTTCGGCGACCCGAGTGATGCTTCAATGGGGCCGCGATCTTCTGATCGCGGAAATGAATCGGACACTACCTCGGTATCATCGCACTGCGAGGCTTCAATGGGGCCGCGATCTTCTGATCGCGGAAATGTATGCATCCAGCAACGTCTTGTTCGCGACGTTCGGCTTCAATGGGGCCGCGATCTTCTGATCGCGGAAATAATTCACCGCGGCGCATACCGGTTGCATCGGCCATAAGCTTCAATGGGGCCGCGATCTTCTGATCGCGGAAATGGCGTCCACGACCACTTCGAGCTGCCCGGCGAACGGGTTGCTTCAATGGGGCCGCGATCTTCTGATCGCGGAAATGCTCGATGGCATCCGCTCGCAGCCTTCGATCTTCAGGCGAGCTTCAATGGGGCCGCGATCTTCTGATCGCGGAAATAGCGTGACGGCGTCCACGCGGGACGAGTCCAGGTACGCTTCAATGGGGCCGCGATCTTCTGATCGCGGAAATGGCAGAATTGCGGTGCGGCACGATTGATTCCATTCCAGCTTCAATGGGGCCGCGATCTTCTGATCGCGGAAATTTGGCGCGGGCTGTATAAGAACCCCGGTGCGTAAGCCGGCTTCAATGGGGCCGCGATCTTCTGATCGCGGAAATCACCATCCCGTTGCGGGATCCTATGCTGCCGATTCGGCTTCAATGGGGCCGCGATCTTCTGATCGCGGAAATGCTCTTCGCCGGCATTGGAGTCCAGGCTGCGATTCTAGCTTCAATGGGGCCGCGATCTTCTGATCGCGGAAATCATGGAGCGCGCGCTTGGTGGTAGGCAGCGATGATGCTTCAATGGGGCCGCGATCTTCTGATCGCGGAAATCCGAAGGCTATTTCGGCTCCGTCCGACGCGCCGGAGCTTCAATGGGGCCGCGATCTTCTGATCGCGGAAATCCGCCGCGGCCTCGCCCGCCTGCTCGCCGCCCGCTAGCTTCAATGGGGCCGCGATCTTCTGATCGCGGAAATCGCCCGCGCTCAGTCCAATAGCTCGAGCCCACACCGGCTTCAATGGGGCCGCGATCTTCTGATCGCGGAAATGGCCGGGACGGATGTTCTCTTTGACGAGCTGGTACAGCTTCAATGGGGCCGCGATCTTCTGATCGCGGAAATGCCTTCGCTCTGCTGTCGCGCCGCCGGCGGCGCCGGCTTCAATGGGGCCGCGATCTTCTGATCGCGGAAATGGCGGCGGCCACGCGCTGTTTGACCGCCGCCACGCGCTTCAATGGGGCCGCGATCTTCTGATCGCGGAAATGAGCTTGCGTCGTGACGATATCGTAGATGCGTCCATCGGCTTCAATGGGGCCGCGATCTTCTGATCGCGGAAATCACTCGCGCCATGTCCTCTTGCTTGGTCGGTTGTCCAGCTTCAATGGGGCCGCGATCTTCTGATCGCGGAAATCAACTCGCCCCGGTCGGAGAAGAGACGGGCGAGTAGCTTCAATGGGGCCGCGATCTTCTGATCGCGGAAATCGCGACCGGTAACGGCGCTCACGCCTGGTGGCTCTTGCTTCAATGGGGCCGCGATCTTCTGATCGCGGAAATAGGTTGACACGCACGATAACGAAACATTATCGTGGGGCTTCAATGGGGCCGCGATCTTCTGATCGCGGAAATCCGCCCCCATTACCTGCTACGCGGTCAGGTGTCAGCGCTTCAATGGGGCCGCGATCTTCTGATCGCGGAAATAGCGCGATGAGTGAATCCCTTGAACTGATATTTCGGATGCTTCAATGGGGCCGCGATCTTCTGATCGCGGAAATGCGCCGTGGCGGTCAAGGTAAAGCCCAAGACCATGAGCTTCAATGGGGCCGCGATCTTCTGATCGCGGAAATAGCCGCCTCCCTATCCTATTCTGTTTTCAAACACCTGTGGCCGCCTTTGCGACCGCCCCCACCAATTCAGCCCCTCAAACTCCCGCTCCATGCCGGATACCGCCACTAACCCCCGCCGCAGCACGCACTTACAACGCCGCGAGCGCCTCCCGCACTCCGGTTACCACCCCGCCGCTCGCACCTGTCATCGCGTCACAAACACCGGATATTCGTGTATCTCCCCATCCAATAACCGCGCGAGCAGCCGCGCCTGTATCTCCAGCAGCCGCCGGTAACTTACCCTGTACTCGAATATCGGATGCGTCACCAGCGTGTCCATCCTCGCCTCGTACGCCCGGAAAAACGCCTTCCGCCCGCCCGGCGTCAGCGCCACCGCTTCTCCGGCCCGCACGAAATCCCGCGCCGTAATCATACGCGTGTTGATCGCGGTCAATACAGCCGAGTCGCCCACCAGCGGCCGGAACGGCTCCATCAGGTCCAGCGCCAGCGCCGGCCTGCCGAACCGCGGTTGGTGATAATACCCCAGATACGGATCCAGCCCCACCGCCTGGCACGCAATCGTGTAATCTTTCGCCAGCAGGCTGTACGCCAGCGAGAGCAGCGCGTTCACCGGATCCCGCGGCGGCCGCCGGTTCCTTCCCTCGAAGTCCAGCTTGAACTCTCCCGGCCCTTCGTCCTCCCCAGCCTTCAGCATCCCATCGAACGCCCCAAAGTAAATCCGCGCCGCATTCCCTTCTATCCCGAGCAGTTCCTGCATACCCCGCGCCCGCTCCGCCGCCTCCGCCATCTGCTTCAATCCCAGCAGCGCCTCCCCCGGCGGCTCAACGTGGTTCCTTTGCAGCAGCGTGCGCTGGTTCCGTATCTTTCCCGCTACCAGCCTCCGGGCAACCGATAAGGAAAACCCCTCGTCCGCCGCCAGCCTGAACTGCGCCTGCCGCGTGAACACGTTCTTCGCGTTCAGCCCCGTCGTAATTCCGTAAAACCAGCCCCCCATCGAGAAGTAACACACCGGCGCCCCGGCCTCGCACAGCGTCTGGATCGCCTGCGTCGAAAGCTGTACGTTGCCCATCACGTTCAACTGGCAGATCTCCCCCACGCGGATCTCCTGCCGCACCTGCTCCCTCTCTTTAACTACAAGCACCTCGCCCGACTTCCCTACGCGCAGCCCCTGCGTGTTCAGATAAACCGGCCGCTTGTCCGTGCGCGGAGCCAGCAACTGCCGCACCGCCCTCGCCGGCGGCTTGCGCACTGCCGGCGAGCCGAACAGGCTCAGTTGAACGGGCTCGCCATCCGCCGCCGGTTCTCCCTCCAGCAGAACTGTTTCGTCCGGCAGGCAGATCCCGGCCAGCGAGCATCCCGGGCACTTCGGCGAATCCTCGAGCGGAGGAGGTATCGTCCCCGCCGCCGCTGCCCACGCGCCGCGAACGGCCGCCTCCGCCTCCGCAACCACGGCGTCGTCGAGCGGCACACGCACGCGCTGTTTCGTCGCCACGAAGTAAACTACGCCTTCGTCGCAGCGGTACCCGTTATCCCGCAGAATCAGCCCCTGCACCGCTATCTGCACGCGATCCGCCGGCCACGGCTCGATGCCGTTCTCCGTCTCCCGCGGCCGTCCGTGCTTGTAATCCACCGGCGTGGCGGTCTCGCCTTCGAGCTCCACCAGGTCCATCTTCGCGATCGCCCTCAGCCGGCCGCTCGAAAGCGTGACGGACCGTGCGTGGATCCGCTCTTCCTCTGCGGATGCCGGCAGCGCGCCGTTGCCGCCGTCCACGCGGCCGTGCTGGAACTTTCCCTCGAGCGTGTCCGCGCTCTCGCGAAACAGTCCCTCGACCCACTCGTAGTAGAACAGCCGCGGGCAGTAAGTGTACTCGTTCGCCATTCTGGCGGGAAGATAGTCGGGCAGCCCTGCCGGGCGCGTTTCTTCGGGCTGCGCTGCGTTCGGCTGTACTCCGTCCGGCCGGCTCGCCTCAGGACGCCCCTCATCCGGACCTGTTTCCCTCGGTTGCGTGACAGCGCTCATACCTACACCACGATGCAGGAGGCGTCCAGGCACGTGTACGGCTTGCCGAGCGCGGCGATCACGCGGTCGCCGCGCCCCTCGGCCGGCCCCAGATTCACGAACAGCACCTGGTCCTCGTTGTGGTTGATAATCGCCGCCAGCTCCGCCCGGCACCGCACCAGGTCCGATGCCGTGAACTGGCACTCGAACACCGAAAACTGCAAATGGTCCCCGTACCCGCGCATCGCCTTGAAGACCTTGCGCAGCCGCTTCTCATCCGAAATGTCGTAACAGACGAGGTATGAGGTGCGCATATATACCGTATATTGCCTTTCGAGCGTCCGCAGCGTTTTTCTGTATAATTCCTGACCGGAGAGCATAATACCAGACTTTTAAGAAATCTTGTGCACATTAGGCCCGATTGTGATATCTTTGCAAATCGCTTGGTCGTTCGGCACGCATCTCAGGCAGTAGCGGGATTGTGCGCGGGGAGATGCGGTCGAGGTCTTCAGGATCACATATGGCTGCGAGGTGGCCGGGATTTCCGAATTCACCTTCGTAAAGTGATGCATCGTCGAGGCGGTGTTCAAGCGTGGGTAGTGAATTCGTCGCCTTTTTCTGCAAAGCAGTAAACCATCCACCGTTCGCCTACCAGCGGGTGCTTGCCGGTGGCGACAGCGGGCGGAATTGTGAATCTCACCTGATCAACATCCCGACGGGCTTGGGAAAGACCGCCGGAGTCGTACTGGCTTGGCTCTGGAATCGAGTTGAGCTCAGGAGAGCAGATTGGCCGCGCCGCCTTGTGTATTGCCTGCCGATGCGGACGCTCGTCGAGCAGACGGCCAAGAATGTCCGCGGCTGGTTGAATGCGCTCGGCTTGACCGAGAGCATCGGGCTGAACATTCTGATGGGCGGCGAAGAGTCCAGCGACTGGGACGTACACCCCGAGAAGGCGGCGATTCTCATCGGCACGCAGGATATGCTGCTAAGCCGGGCGCTCAACCGTGGGTACGGGATGAGCCGTTACCGTTGGCCAATACATTTCGGCCTTCTGAACAACGATTGCCTGTGGGTCTTGGACGAGATTCAGTTGATGGGGCCGGGCCTCTCGACGGCATGTCAGCTTGAGGCGTTCCGGCTTCAAGCCGGACCCGCTTCTGTTGCGAGACTCGGCTCCTATCCCGGAGGGCGCTCTGTAACCTGGTATGCTTCCGCGACGGCGAATCCAGAACATCTGCTAACCCGCGACTGGCGCGGTGCCACGCGCCCCGCTTCTTTTCTTGTCGAGCTATCGGCAGACGAGAAAGCGGTGCGCACCGGAACAATCGCTGAACGGCGGCTGGCGACAAAGCGCGTGCAGCTTCACAAGGAATGGAATTTTGGCGATCGCGAGAATNCGCCATCCTCCGAAGTGATTGACGCCATTGCTAAAAAGCACAAGGGGATGGTTTGGGATCTCGCCCGCGCCGCTGCTCCGCCTGAAGCCCCGCGTCGAACTCTGGTCATCTGCAATACCGTCGATCGGGCGATCGCGGTCTACAACAGCATCAAGGCAAGGCTGCAAGCCGACGATGAAATCGATCTGCTGCTGATGCATTCGCGTTTTCGTTCGACAGAGCGTGCGGATCAAGTAGACCGGCTGGCANACTCCGCAATGAAGCCAGGCGGGCAGATCGTNGTCGCAACTCAGGTGATCGAAGCAGGCGTGGACTTGTCCAGCGCGATTCTGTGGACGGAGATCGCGCCTCTCGCGTGCCTGGTTCAGCGGTTCGGGCGTCTGAATCGAGAGGGAGAGTTCGGCTACGCCGGCCACGCAACGTACGGGTTTACACCCCTTGCCGTTGTGATTGGCATCGAGGCTCCGGACCCGGCCTCGAAGAGGAAGAAGGAGGAACGGGAAAAGGCGCAGAGGGAAGCGGAACAGAAGTATCTACCATACGAGAAACGGAAGTGCGATAGCGCCTGGGGGAGCTTGGACGCCTTAGCGAACGATGCCTCTCCCGCTGCCTTGGAACGGATCAACGAAGCTGCGGCAGCCTCGATCGAACGTTCGCCGTATTCCCTCCAGCGGCACGAACTCCTCGACTTCTTCGACACCGACGCCAACCTCTCCCTGGGGTTCACGGACGTGTCGCCATTCGTCCGCGGTCTTGACCCGGAGACGGACATCTACGTGGCGTGGCGGGAATGGCCGGGATCAGATCACGGAGACATGCCCAGGTTCTCGCCCAACTTTCAGAAGCAGGAGCTGTGCCCCGTCCCCGTCGGCAGGGCCAAGGGCTCGCCGGCAGTTGTCTCGAAAGGCTGGTTGTGGCGAGGCAAGGAGGCGGGATGGGCAAGTGTTGGGGCACTGGACATCGTGCCGGGAATGACCATTCTGCTGCCCGCGGCAGCCGGCGGGTATCGGACAGACCTCGGTTGGACCGGGAGCGAGGATAGGCCCGTCGCAAGCGTCTATGTGCAGGATGCCATGCCATCGGACGAGGAGATGCTCTCCAGCCTCCACCACGGCTGGCGCTCGATTGCGCAGCATACGGAAGAAGTGGAATCCGGGTGGCTGAGTACTATCGCGGCCCTCGACGGGGCCAGTCTCTCGGACCAGGAGCGATGCGCGACCATACGCGGCATACGCTGGCACGACACCGGAAAGAATCATGAACGGTGGCGGGTTTCAGCAACCGAAGCGCTGGAGCGCGCCGGAATTTCCGTCCCGGACGGATTTTTCCCGCTCGCGAAGTTCTCGTTGTCCGACAGCCCAAGCCTTAAGGAGCTTGATAACGACGGCACGCCGAAGTTCACCGGCTATGCTCTACAAAGGGAAATACGAGCACTCCGGGAATCCTTCCGGCCGGGCATTGCCCACGAGGTGGTGTCGGCGCTGGCATTTCGCCAATCGGAAAACGCCAAGTACGCCGGCAACCGACCGATCGAAAGCTTGCTTGCCGAGTATCTGGTCATGAGCCACCACGGCCGCGTCAGAAAAGTGCTTCGAGACGAGATTCCAAGACAGCCGAGAAACCCAAAGGACGAGGAAGCCGTGCGGGGAGTTTCCGATGGCGACGAACTCCAAGCTATAACGATTGCTGGCGAGTCGCTTGGCTGTGCCGCACTGTCCACTGATTGCCGGCGCATGGGGCGCGATCGCAACGGCTGCGAGAGCTACACCAGAGGAGTGCTTCGGCTGCTGGATCATTACGGCCCTTTCCGGCTGGCGTTTTTTGAGGCGCTGTTTCGCGCCGCAGATATCCGGGCCTCGATCCGGGCGCAGAAAGAGGAGGGTGGCAAGTAGAAATGCAACCGCTCTTTCTGACGGGGTGCCGACACGATATTCTCGGCCATTATCTGAAGGCCATCGGCCTGTTGCGCGTGCTCGCCCTATGCGCGGAAAGGGAATATCGCGACCCTGAAGCGGAGGGCTGGTGGGACCTGGGGCAAGCATGCTTCGTTCTGCACTCCAGGAGGTATCCCACGATTGAAACAGTCATCGAATTTCTCGAGAAGCGCTACAGGCCGACGCCTGTCTTTTCGGCATGGAACACAGGAGGCGGCCTCGACGAGAAGAGGCAAGTCGTATTCACAATAGACGCCAGATCCTGGCACGAGTACTGGACTGCAAACCGGGAGGCTCTTTTGGAGCACGGGTTCCCGCTGCTGGACGACAACGCCGCACCCCCATTTCCAGAGAAGCCCTTCCCGCTCAAGTTGCCGCAGTGCAGTCTGCCTTCAACCGAAGACATCGAGGTTGCCGTTATCGCCGGAAAAGGTTCAAAGAAAAAGGTGCGGATCACCTGGTCCAAGGCGGCATGCGCGAAACTTTTCGCAGAGATGGAGGCAAAGCGCGACATTCTTGAGCGCGCGATCAAGTTCACCGATGCAGTTAAAAAGAAGTTCAAAAGCGGCAACTCAGAGTTCGTCTTCGACGTGATGGACCAGTCGGCTTTGCTGGGCCTGACCATGCCGGGCGTGCACATATGCATCCGCACCAAGGACAGCGGGAAGAAAGCCGTGATGGCGCTTCTCGCGAAGGAACTCGAGGGCGACGGCGAGCTTATCGGAGCTCTGGAACTTGGGCGAAAGTACTTTGACCGCTTTCAGACCGACGGTGCTGATGATCGCGTTCTGCTCGAAGAGTACCGCGACCAGTCTTCGCAATCGGCGGCTGAGGCGTTCGACGCCATCTTTACAACACGGGCGTCGACCAGACCTACCGATAATCCTGTGTTTCTGAACAGAGGCGACGCAGGAAACGCTGAGGTGTTTCGAAACTTCTGGGTGTTCTTTCGCAAAGCTCGAGAAGCGATGCGCCTCAATGTGGTCGCCTCACTCTGCGGGGTAGTTGAGGAGGGAGCGACTGTACCAAAGGGGAAAGGATCTCCGTTCTTCCCAGACGCTATCAAGTCTTACAACATCGGATCGGGCTGGATTGAAGAAGAGTACCCCTTTTATCCATTGGACTACGTCCTCGCTGTCGAGGGGGCGTTCGCTCTGCGCGGTTCTGCCGCACGCACGATTGGGGCGAGCACGAGGCGTTTTGCCGCATTCCCGTTTGTTTTCGATTCAGCGGAGGATATGGTCGACGACGGAAACGACGTGAGGGGCACCGCATCAGCTCTTTGGCTGCCGGTATGGAACAGGCCGACGACTTTCGCCGAGCTATCCAGTTTCATGGGCGATGCGCAAGCTCGGCTTCCGGGAAAAGATGCGCGATTCTCCGCCGAGTTCGTTCGGGCGCTCTACGCCCAGGGAGTCGACGCTGGCTTCTCGGGGTGGCAGGAGTTCCGCTTCAAAATGAGGGGAAGCCGCGTGCCTTGGATTACTACCGGTCGCTATGTGAGCGCCCACGGGGCAGACGAAGAGGAATCCGCGGATACGCGCCGCGACGTCGCGCTGCTGAATCTAGCGTTGGCTCCGCTCGATCACAGCCGATTTCTGGATCAGTTTGAAGTCTCATGGAACGGCAACAAAGTGGATTCCCGCAGCCCCCATTCTGTGCGAACGGAGATCAACGCGGCAATGGAGACGGCCGCGCTGGAGCCAATTGCAGACAACTGCATGGCATTGCTGCAGACCATCTTCCGCGCGTGTCGGCGGATGTGCATTTCGGAGTCTTTTCGGGAAAAACTGCGGGGTGGGAGAGCCTCATTCTTCGCCCCCCTGCCGACGGGTGAATGGGAGGAGCTCCTCAGTCCACTGGAGGCGCAGCCCGAATTTCGGATTGCCCGCGCCCTTGCATCGATACCCGGATCGCCACCGCAGAATGGTCGCAAACGCGAGGGCGCGCAACCGATGCTAGGATCTCTCTTGCCACTTAAGATTGGGCGTTCCGGGTGGTATCTTCCCGATAGGGGCGAACGCAGCCAACAATGTGTTTGGAGCAGCGAGGACCTGAGCCGCGATTTGGCGGCTGTCTTTCGGAGACGGTACTTCGATTCGATTGACGATGATTTTCCTGCTTTATGCGGGGTGCGCGGCGCGCCGCTGGACGATGTGATAGCCTTCCTGCGGGGCGAACTCGACGATTTCCTGATCGCGAGGTGGACCGAGGCGCTCAGCCTGATCGGCTGGCGGTTTGCGCAGACTGAGCCCAGAGACTTGCAGAACTCCAGGGATGAGACAGGCGTTGGGGTTCAGTCTGACGGCGGGTCGGAGTCGCCAGATATCGCTTACGCGGCCCTCCGGACGCTGCTGGAACTGGAATGCGAGTGGCAAGGCAGAGATCGGAGCCAGTGGAAGAAGCGCCGCAGCCAGCAGCCGTTTGCTTTAATGTGCGAGCGCTCAGCCTTGTCACTGGCGTCCGCGGTGAGCGAAGCCCTCCGATGGATCAGCATTTGGGGGGTCAAGAACCCGTGGGGCGCCAAGGCTCGTACGGAGAAGCCCCGGATCGGCGGCCGCTACATCGTTCGCCTGAATCAAACGGAGGTCTCGCCGGCGGTTTATGGTCACCAACTGGCCGGGCGCGTGGCCGCGGCCGTGTGCATTCCTCTCCGCCGGCAGGACCTTTATAGGCTCTATCAAGCAGTTACACTCCCACCAGGAGTTGATTAACATTGCGAGGGAAAACCGATGACAATCATCAGCGACAATCAACCTACAGGCGAGTCCAGTCTGCCCTTGCCCTTCACGTTCGGTGGTTTCACCGTTCCGGCCGGATGCAGGCGCATATTCATCACGGCCGAACTCGAACCCTCGAATGGCGATCCCCGAATTCAACCGACCGGGTTCCCGGACATCGGCCCGGTACTATACGCCGATCCTGCCGAACGAGATGGCCTCATCTGCCTCATCGAATCCGAAGCGTCCATGGCGAACCGGCTGGAGGAAGTATGTCTGGAGAACAAATATGACGGTACGCTGAAACCCCAGTTGTCCGGCTTGCCATACCTGAAGGCGCAGACTGGGAACGGTGTGAGCGCTGTGTTCAAAACAGCGTCGACGTTGGACGGCCATCGCTTCGCATCCGATTTCCTCGCCAAGGGGAGGGCAAGGTTTGCAGCAGACGGCGCCGAACAGACTCTTGCCGAGCACATCAAGACGAGTTTGGGAATGGCCGCGGACGGCTCGACTATGCCGATTGCCCGAGTTCCTGAAGTTTTTTCGCTCGTAATGGAGCTGGACTCGATGTCGCTTATCCACGGCTTCCAGGTCTCGAACGAGCAAATCTCCTTTGTGGGTTTGCGTCTGCCGCGCGCGCTGACGGCTTCGATCATCGGACTGCAATGCCAGCGGGTAACTGTGCCGGGCATCAAGTTCAATGTCGGCCAAGTCGAGAGCGAATCGGGTCAGGCGATTTTCCAGAAGCCGCGAATTACGGCAAAGAAGATCGAAGCGCGCTTCGCCATCGACGTAGGTCTTCTGTCTTCGTTGCGTTTGGATGCAGTCGACGGTCAAGGTCGACCCGGCCAGCACCAAAACAGCCGGTTCCAACTGCTCGTAGCTATCGCCCTCTGGAAGGTCGCCTCATTCCTCAAGTTGCTGGAGGTCGAGCTCAGCCTCCGCACGGAGTGTAAGTTGCGGCTGAAGCGCGGCGAGGGCGGCCTAGCGGTTGTGATGGCGAAACGCGAGCCGGATGCGAGCGCGCAAAGCTTCAACTTCCCGTTCGCGATTATAGCCGAACAGAGCCTGACGGGGCTGATCTCACGCGCGGGCCTCCCGGAGAATCGGTCGCCATTGGTTTTGCAGTTTGCATCATGATCGCGATCAAGATTTTCTTCCCTTGGGGACGCTACTATGCTCACCCTTGGGGCCTGAATCCGGTAAGGTTGCGCGAAGCCGAGTGGCCGCCGAGTCCATGGAGGCTGGTTCGTGCGCTCGCGTCCTCGTGGTTTCGCCGCCATCCGGGTTGCACGTTGAGCCAAGATGCTGCGCAACTGATCGAAAAGCTGGGCTGCGCCCTGCCAGAGATCGGCATCGGAAAAGTCACGTTCGGGCAGACGGTTCACTACCAGCCGAATTACGGCGCCACGACTGAAAAGGAAGATGCCCAGTATAAGAGAACTCGGCATGAAAATCATTTCGCCGTGGTTCACGGCCCTGTGGTTTTTCGGTGGTCTAAGATCGAGCTTTCATCAACTCAGCAGAAGCTTCTCGCGGAGATGTCGGCGGGGATGTCGTACTTCGGCAGGGCGGAATCCATCTGCCAGGCAGAGCTGATTACCACCGCTGAGATCGAAGCCCTGGAGGGGATCGGCTGGTGCCGGCCGACTTCAGGGCGCAGAATCTCGGCCCGCTGCCGCGACGTCTTCTGCCCAAATCCGGACGATTTCCGTGTTACTGACCTCTGGGCCCGGCGCGCTGATCATCCGAGTGTTGATTCGGGCGACTCGCCAAGCCACCTTGTAGATATTCTCCTATCGACCGACATGAAAGCTGACGGAGCAAAGTGGATCTCCTACGAGATGCCAGAAGACTGGCCCACCGGCCGCGTCGTTCGCACGCCTCGGATGGCAAAGGAACGCCGGGATCCCATTAATGGTGGGCCGCGAATCGCACGTTACCTGCGGTTCTCTTTGCAGTGCCGCGTCCCGATTCCCCTGAAATTCACGGTGCCGCTCGCGGAGCAGTTCAGGGCCGCGGCGTCACGTTATTTCCGAGAGCAATTCGGTGATCACCAGACAAGTTTCGCCCTTTTCGGTCATAAGGAAGATTTTCCGGAAGACGCTGAGGGGGAGCACCAACATGCCTTTTATCTTCCGACTCGCAACCTGGACAGCCGTTGCGGTCCTGAGGAACGAAGCTCGATCACTGAGATCCACGTCTGGTGCCCATACGGCTTTACACTGGCTGAGACACGAGTCCTCCAGCGGATTCAGCGTCTCGTGTGGAAGGATGGGCGCTATCCTGTGCGCCCGGTGCTCACCGCGATGAGCCTGGAACCTCCGCAAGGCCTCCCATTGGCCACCGGCACTGTCAAGAGCCGCCTCTGGCGAAGCGAGACTCCTTTCGTCCCGCCGAGGCACTTCTACCGCGCTGCCCATCGCGGGTACAAGGTGCGCGACGCTGAGTCGCCAGAGCGCCAGCTCATTGCTTGCCTCCGTCAAGCTGGAATCAAAGCCTCGGGCGAGGTCCGCCGTCTCGGAATATCTGGAGAGGAGCCGCAGACAATCACGTCGCTCCCGCCTACGCCGTACTGGTCCATTGTGCGAGCGCCGGAAGGCGACGCGAGCTTGCCGGGTGCCGTCATCTCGGCGACGCACGCTAACAATGGAATGAGCACGGAAACGAACCGGCAGCGGATTGGCTTCTTTATGGAGATCGCGTTCGAAACCGAAGTCGCCCTCCCCATGCCTGCTTTCGGTCACTCGANTCATTTTGGGCTTGGCCTGTTCGTGCCGGTGCTCGCCTAATTCACCACCCATGTGGCTGGCAACCCCGACTCCCTCCACCCCTATCTCTAAAATCACCCCCTCTCCCAAACCCCGTTTACAAACAATAACTAACTCAAAACACTCCACTTAACCCTAAACCGCTTGGTCGCGCCCCTTACAATGGTAAGTGGAGATACTATGTCCTCACCCAGACGCATCGCTTCTTCCCGCGCTAACGGTGCCCGCTCGAAAGGCCCCGTAACACCCGCCGGTAAGGCCCGCTCTTCCCAAAACGCAATTACTCACGGCTTCTTCGCCGCACGCGTCGTGCTCGCAAACGAGTCCCACGAGGATTTCCAACGCCTCCTCGCCGCCCTCGGCCAACGCTTCGCCCCAGCCGACGCCGTCGAGTCCAGCCTCGTCGAGGAAATGGCCGCCGCGCTCTGGCGCCAGCGCCGCGCGTGGAGCATCGAAACCAGCCTCACCCACGAAGCTATCGATAAGCAGTTCGAATGGGAGGAATCCGACGACGATATCGCCGACGCCGGCGACGCCACCCTCGCACGCGCGTTCGTACGCCTCGCCAACGGCGGGCAGTTGCAGGTCCTCTACCGCCACGAAGCCCGCCTCAACGTCATGTTCCAGCGAGCCCTCCGCAACCTTCTTCTGCTCCGCAGAACCACCCCGCTTCCCGATGCGCCTGCCTGCCCGGAAAACCTCGAGGACCCTCCTGAACCCTCCGCCCCCGCCGCGTGCGGCCCGGATCACATCCCCGCGCCGGCCCCCGAATCCCCCGCCGCCCCCGCCTGCTCCGCCGGCCCCGGCCAAACGCCGTGCGCG
>JGI24721J44947_10005406_pt1 | contig 17493 bp, 18 predicted proteins | sample YelNatPaOPGAMG01_FD_44947 | JGI IMG/M metagenome (IMG submission 44947)
AAAAAATAAAGATAATATAACTAAAACATAAAATGAAAAAAATCAAAATCACAAAATTTGTCAAAATAGCAAGCTTATTTCTTATTATTGCCTCTTTGCTTTTTGTTTTTACAGATTACGTGATAGCGCAAATTAGTGTTGGGGGAAATGTATATCCTTGGGTAACAACTAATAATGCCACTAATATCGGCGCTACTCAAATGACTCTTAATGCATCAGATGGAATGACTGGAGTGATGGGTTTGAATAATCCCCAAATAAACTCAGAGTGTTTTGAATGGGGAACATCATCAGGATCTTACTCTCAAAGCTGGTGTCAAACCCCTTCTAATAATCAGGGTTCTNNAANTTATAGTTACACTATCACAGGTCTTAATTCTAATACTACTTATTATTTTCAGGCTTATGTTACTGGTTCAAACAACGCATATGGCGGAGAACTATCAGCTACCACTTACACGTATTGCGGATTAAGGGCATATTATAAAAAGGCAATCCATTCTCTTGATTGCCAAGCAGGTGGAAATTCTCCATTAAAAATAAGTAAGAAAGGCACGATTTATAGCATTATTTTAGTAAGCACTAGTAGTCCTATCGCGTCACCGATAAGAGTTGAAACCAAGAACGGCGTTTATGCTATTGCGAGCGGTTAATAACGGTGATTAGTTAATAGAGAGTGAAAAATAACGGGGTGATAGTGTGGAATAACAGCGTCAGGCACCCTTTTATCTATATATCGCTCTGTTTTGGGAGCGAAAATCAATGTATTGAAGTTTATTAAGAGTTTGATTGTTAATAAAATAATTAATAACGCTTAAATCATTTGATGAATCGAATCTTAAGCTAAACATTAATTCCGGACCGTTATTTAAATAAACATCAATTTCCTCTGAATCTAAATTATTTAAATCTATTTCCTTAATGTTTAATTTAGCTGATTGTAAAACCTTAAAAATTGAAAATAAATTATCCATAAACTGATCTGGAACAATTTTTTCTCCATCCACTAATCCCCTGCCAGAATAATCATTAACAACTAAAATTAGATTTCCTTGACTTTCAAGAGCTGGCTTAAACATAACTCCATTTTCATCAAACCAATAGCAATAAGAAGAATTTGGGATTAAACTAGATGAAGATGAATTTAAAATAGAGCTGGTTGAATTATGTTGACACCAAATTCCGAATGGCTGACGTTCGGTAACTAAAGCCGATAAGGTATGATTAAAATAATCTTTAGAAAAAGTTATACTTTCTACTACCGGAAAATTCCGAAAGCTAGAGCTAGAAAGTTCATTAGGCCAAATTAAAAAATTATCAAATCCTAATAATTTATTAAAATTATTTCGCAATAAAATACTATAAAGATAGCTTTTAATCTCCGCACTAGAAACTTGACTATTGCCAGAAAATTCAAATTTCTTGATTTGCAAAAGACTGGAATTAACAACCAAGCCAAAAATAGCCACTAAAATTATTAAAACTAATCCAACAATCAATAGAATCTTGATTCTTTGGCGAGTTCTATATTTTGCTTTTGAAGCTTCTAAAGCTTTACTCACTTATGCAATAAAAAATGATTGGAATCAATTTTTTCTCCCCCCATATAATTTTGAAGGACTTTAGGAATTAAAATTGAGCCATCTTTCTGTTGATAATTTTCTATAATAGCAATAATGATTCTGCCAATAGCAAAAGCGGTAGCGTTAAGCATATGGACAAATTGCGGCTTGCCATTTTTAGGCTTATAGCGAGCGTTAATTCCGCGAGCTTGGAAATCGGTGGTGTTAGAAGCAGAGTTGGTTTCTCGATAAGTATTTTGCGAAGGAATCCAAGTCTCAATATCAAATTGTCGAGCGTCAGTAAACCCCATATCACCAGTACAAATTTCAACTACTCGATAAGGCAACCCTAAACTCGAGATTAATTTTTCTTGTAAAGAAACTAAAAACCGAAGCTCAGCTTCAGAATCCTGAGGCTTAGTAAAAGAAAACATTTCTACTTTATCAAATTGATGAACTCTTAAAATTCCCTTAGTATCTTTACCATAAGAACCGGCTTCTCTTCTAAAGCAACTAGAAAAGCCAACAAGTCTTTTAGGTAATTCCTCTTCCGCCATTACTTCATTTAATTCTAATGGTCCTAAAGTATGCTCAGCGCTACCCACAAGATAAAGATTATCTTTAGGCAAATAATATCGTTCCTCTTTTTGGCTCTCTGACAATCTACCCATTCCTATATAAACTTCTGGTTTTATCATTACTGGCGGAATAACTGGCGAAAAATTTTCCTTAATTAAAGTTTTGAAAGCCAAGTCAATTAAAGCAAATTCCAAAAGAACGGCTTCGTTTTTAAGATAGCCAAATCTCGAACCAGAGACTTCAGCCGCTTTTTTGACATCAATCAAATCAAGCTTTTCAGCAATTTCTAAATAATCTTTAAACTGAAAATCAAATTCTGGCTTCTTGCCAACTTCTTTAATAGTTTTATTATCTTGCTCGTCTTTGCCAACTAAAGCGTCTTCAAAGGGCAAATTAGGAATATCCTGTAAAAGCTCATTTTTTTGCTTTTCTAATTCTCGTTCTTTTTCCTCAAGTTTTTTTATTTTTTCTTTTAAGATTTTAGAATCTTCGATTTTTCTCCCAGCTGAAAGTTCTTTTTGAAGCGCTCGGTTATTATCTAATTCAGAAACAATTTGGCGCCATTGATTATCGATATCTAAAAAATTATCAATAATTTGAGGTTTAAAATTTTTCCGAGCAATTAATTCTTTAACTTTATNTGGATTAGAACGAATTAAATTTTGATCTATCATAATAAATTTAGCGAAGCAATAAAATTATAGAGACCGCGACTAGAGCCTGCACAGCAGTACTAAAGTAAGGATGGCCAAAAAGATGATTTTTAGTATGAATTAAATCGTGAAATTTTTTATGCCANCTTAAAAATCTATTTTTAGGAAACAAGAAATAAAAACCTTGCAAGATATCGGGCAAAGCGCCACCAATACCTCCTATTATTAATAAAGATAAAGATGTCCAATTGACCGGCTTAAATATTAAAATCCCTAAAACAAACCCCCCTAAGAAATCTAAAGCCGTTAGCCCGACAGCTTTTCCATCTTCAGAAATAGCAAATTTTAAAAATTGCTTGCCTTGGACATCATAATCAAGAACATGAATCTCATTTTCCTTAAGATAGTCCCAGTGAGGAATAAAATCAAAAATATAATGAAGCATTACCCCTAAAAAGAAAGTGATTATTGCCGTTGGGATACTATTGCTAGTTTCCTCAATAGACATACCAATTAACTCGTGAACAGCTATCATCATGATTTAATTATTTTATATAAAATAATCTAAACTAGCAACAACCCCTCCCTCTTTAAAATAATTTAAAATAATCTATAATGGCTTTATGAATAATTTAAGCCAAAAACAGCCTATTGATAGGGTTCGCCACTCTTTATCTCATTTACTGGCGATGGCTGTGATTAAAAAATACCCTAAAGTTAAGCTTGGTATTGGGCCGGTAATCGAAAATGGATTTTATTACGACTTTGGCAACGCTAAAATCACCAGTGACGACTTATTAGAATTTGAAAAAACTATCAAAAATCTCATTAAAAACAATTTAAGCTTTAAAAAATCAGTTATTACCCTGCCGCAAGCAAAAAAAATTTTTAAAAACCAACCTTATAAATTAGAGCTTATTAATGATATTAAAAAATCCAAAAAACCAATCACAATATATAAAAGCGGCGATTTTATTGATTTATGCGCTGGACCTCATATAAAATCAACTGCTGAAATCAACCCCGAAGCTTTTAAACTTATAAAAACTGCCGGCGCTTATTGGAAAGGAAGCGAGAAAAATCCGATGCTTACCAGAATTTATGGTGTAGCTTTTTCTTCTAAAGAAGAACTGGATAATTATTTAAAATCCCAAGAAGAAATCGAAAAAAGAGACCATCGAATTTTAGGAGAAAAATTGGGCATATTTATGATAGATGAGCATATTGGCAAGGGTTTGCCTGTTTATTTGCCTAATGGTTATTTTGTTCGCCGCCAGCTTGAAAATTATATTTACGATCTAGAACGCCAAGATGGTTATTTGCATGTTTTAACTCCTAATATCGTTAAAGAAGAACTATATAAAACTTCTGGCCATTTAGCTCACTATAAAGATGATATGTATGCGCCAATTGAAATTGAGGGTGAAAAATATTATCTTAAGCCAATGAATTGCCCGGAGCATCATTTTATTTATAAAAAACTTGTTCAAAGCTATCGCGACCTACCGCTTAAAATAGCTGAATTTGGAACTGTTTATAGATTTGAACGTTCTGGAGTTTTAACCGGTTTAATTCGCACCCGAGGTTTTACCCAAAATGACGCTCATATTTATGTTACTCCCGCTCAACTCGAGAAAGAAATAAATGGTGTTTTGGATCTTCAAAAAAAGGTTTACGACGATTTTAATATTACCGATTATTGGTTTAGACTATCTTTGCCTGATTTTAAAAATAAGAAAAAATTTGGCGATATTAAAAATAAAAAAGGTTGGCAAGAAGCTTCAAATATTTTGAAAAAAATTTTACAAAAAAGAAATCTTAAATTTGTCGAAGCAGTAGGCGAAGCTTCATTTTACGGACCAAAAATCGATGTTCAGATAAAAAATGTTTACTCAAAAGAAGATACTATAGCCACAGTTCAAGTTGATTTTTATTCAGCTAGTCGATTTGGATTGTCTTATGCCGACGAAGACAGTAAAATAAAGCAGCCTATCATTATCCACAGAGCTATTTTTGGTTCTTTCGAAAGATTTATGGCTTTTCTTTTAGAGAAAACGGCTGGAAAATTGCCTTTATGGCTGTCGCCTATTCAAGCTGTAATTATTAATATTGGTTTAAATGAGGAAAAATATGCTCAAAAAATATTTCAGGAACTTAAAAATGCTAATATAAGAACCGAGCTTTGGAATAAAGATAGTGTTTCAAAAAGAATCCGGGAAGCAGAAATTAAGAAAATCCCTTATGTTTTAGTCGTTGGGAATAAAGAGGCTTTAAACGGAACCGCTTCTGTTCGCCATTATAAATTAGGCCAAGAAGGTGAAATTAAAATCGAAGATTTAATTAGAAAAATTAATCAGGAAATAATAAAGAAACAATAAAGTATGGATAATATCAACGAAATTACCCAAAATTTTATAGAAAATTATAAACAACTGCGCGAAGCCACCAAATTAGAGCCAAATGCACCAACTTTAAGTGTTGACGAGATAGTTTCTCGACTTGGTTTTTTTTATGAAAGAATCAGGTCTATTGTTGATTGGCACGAAGAACATTTAATTAGAAAAGTTGCTATTGAAAAAAAATTAAAGCGCCGTTTTGCTACTCAAAAAAATAAAGAAAATATAGCTGAACTTTTAATTTTAGAACTCATTAGAGGAGGATATTTTGAAAATCACAAAATAAAAGAATCAAAAGTTGCTGAAGTTCAAGAAGCAATAAATAAATACCTNTACTTAATGCAAAACTCTCCAAAAACTCCAGCNAGNAAACGGCTGNTAGAATGGCTGCTTGATTTAGCTGCTTGCGAAATAGAAGAAATACTTGATCCACCAATAAAACAAATTTCTTTGCTTGATTATGCATTTCAATCGATGTCTGAAAGAATCGAGCTTAGTCAGAGCGCTATTGAAAAGTATCAATTAACTAACGAAGAAAAAAATACTTTAATTTATATTGCCTGCCAAAAGTCATTACTCAAGTTCGATGAGCCATTAATAGCTTATCATTTATTTAAGCTTCAATATCCAAACTGGAAAGAACTTGGCGAAAATCAAAATTATNTCGCTAAAAACATCTATTCCATCAAAAAAAATATAGAAAAAGAATTTAATCATCCAGCGATGAGCCAATTTTATGAAATTTGTAAAAAATATAATGCTGCTTATTTAGTGCTTGGAGATGTTATTACTGACGATCAGATACAAGCCGATAAACTTTTACAAAATCCGGAAGAATTTGAAAAAGCCATTGCTGCAGCTTATGATAAGCGAGAAAAAATTGTTAAAAAAAGAGTCAAAAGAGCTGCTTTTTATGCCACTTTATCAATATTTCTATCTAAAGTATTGATAGTTTTAGCCTTAGAAATTCCTCTCGACAAATATTTTGAAGGCGGATTCAGTTATTCTTCACTATTAATCAATGTTATCACCCCACCTATTTTGATGCTTCTTTTGATTTTAACCATTAAATCCCCCGGCGAGGAAAATAAACGCCAAGTCGTTTTAGAAGCTCTCAGAATGTCATATCGCCGAGAAGAATTAAAGCATTACTCAATCAAGGCACCAAAGAAAAAAGGATTTCTCACTTCATTTTTCTTATATCTTATCTACCTTTTAACTTTTTTGATTTCTTTTGGAATTATTATTTCAATATTGCAAAATCTCAAGTTTAGTATTTTTTCTGAAGGAGTATTTATATTCTTTATTTGTTTAATTGCTTTTGCTGGAGTTAAAATTAGAGATCGAGCTACTGAATTAGAGATTACCGAGAAGAAAGAAACCGCTCTTAACCTCATTATCGACCTATTGTCTTTGCCGATTATCAAAATGGGACATTGGCTGTCTAAGCAACTTTCAAAATACAATGCTATTGTTATCTTCTTTAATGTTTTAATAGACACACCTTTTCAGGCTTTTTTAGAATTCCTAGAAAAATGGAGAGATTTTATTAAAGAAAAAAAATCAGAAAATATTTAACATTGATTAGATATGGATAGCAAGCCTAAAATTATTGTCATTTTAGGTCCGACATCTTCTGGAAAATCTGCTTTAGCTGTCAAAATTGCTAAAAAATACAACGGCGAAGTAATTTCCGCTGATTCTCGCCAAGTTTATAAAGGTCTTGATATAGGAACTGGCAAAATTACCAAAAAAGAAATGAATGGTGTCCCTCATCATCTTTTAGATGTTGTTTCCCCTAAAAAAATCTTTACAGCTGCTAATTATCAAAAGCTAGCTAAAAAATCCATAGAAGATATTTTAAAAAGAAAAAAAGTCCCGATTATTTGCGGAGGTACCGGATTTTATATTGATGTCTTAATCAACAACTACAAATTGCCAAACGTCAAGCCAAATTATACCCTTAGAAAAAAACTCTCTCAACTTACTACTTCAAAATTATTTACAATGTTAAAAAAGCTTGACCCTAAAAGAGCTAAAAATATAGATAAAGCCAATAGACAACGGCTGATAAGAAGTATCGAAATAGTAAAATNAACAAAGAAACCAATATCTCCTCTTGTTGGTTCTTTAAATTACCGAGTCTTAAAAATTGGCATTCAAAAATCTAAAAAAAATTTAAATAAACTTATATATCAAAGATTACAAAAAAGATTAAAATCCGGTTTAGTTGAAGAAGTTGCTAATCTTCACAAAAAAGGTTTAAGTTGGAAAAGAATGAATGAGTTAGGTCTAGAATATCGCTACATTTCTAAATATCTAACAAATCAATTGGATTATAAAACAGCAATTCAAAATCTATATCAAGAAATTGTTCATTATGCTAAAAGACAAATGACTTATTTTAAACGAGACAAAGAAATTATTTGGGTAAAAAATAATAAAAAAGCTATCCAAATCTGTGGTCAATTTTTAAATGAAATATAACTTATATTGATTATTTTAACTTAGGAAAAAGCCCGAGTTTTTTTCTTTCTGATAAATTAGAATTATTCAAAATATCGGCAAAATAAGATTTAGCCAAATCCATTTTAGTCGGCAAAAATGGCTCTAAACTATAAATAATTTCTTTGACTGCAGAGTTTANGGAACTTAGAACTAATTTTTTCTTTCCATTATCAGTAATAGTCCAGGGCTTCTCTAAATTAATATACCTATCAACATCTTTAGTAAAATTCAAAACATCNTGTAAAGCATTAAAAAGTTCGTAATTTTCCATATGCTGCCGGTAGCTTATTCTTAGTTTTTCTAAAGACGGTTCCAGCGGTTTATCTACAATCCCCTCTATTAATAATGATTTTTCAGGATAAATTAAAGCCGCTATTCGCTCAAAAGTATTACCCACTCCATCAGCTAAGTCGCTATTATATTTTTCTAAAAAATCATTTTCTTTTATATCTCCATGAAACTCAGCTGGAAATTGAGACAAAACTAAATACCTTACAGCCTCTCCGAATTTTTCAAAAATTATATTAGGGTTAATAACATTACCTAAGGTCTTACTCATTTTTTGGCCATTAACGGTAAAAAGTCCGTGAACAAATATCTTTCTAGGTAAAGGAAGATTGGCTGACAAAAGCATAGCTGGCCAAAATATAGAATGAAACTTATTTATTTCAGCTCCAATAATATGCAAATCAGCTGGCCAAAAATCTTTAAATTTATTATCAGGAAAACCTACAGCGCTTAAATAATTAACCAAAGCATCAACCCAAACATAAACAGTCTGATTTTTATCATAAGGAAATGGTATTCCCCATTTAACTTTTTCTCTGGTGATTGAAAAATCGGGAATATTTTCATCAATCATTTTTAGAATCTCATTTTTTCGAGCTTCCGGAACTATTAATATTTCTCCGGTTATAATTTTTTCTTTTACCACCGGTAAATATTTTTTTAAATTAAAAAAATAATTTTTTTCCTTAACTAGTTCTGGTTGAATTAAATGATCGGGACACAATCCATTAACAAGCTTATCTTTATCAATAAATCCCTCACAGCCAACACAATAAAAACCTTCGTAATTTGCTTCATATAAATCTCCTTTTTCATAAATTCTTTTTATAAATTCAAGAACCGATTTTTCGTGTTGAGGTGAGGAAGTTCTAATAAATTCATCAAAACTTATTTCTAATTTTTTCCAATTATCTAAATATACTTTAGCAAGTTCATCAACATATGCCTGAGGATTCTTTTTTTCATTTTTAGCTTTTTCAGCAATTTTTGCTCCATGCTCATCCATCCCAGTAGAAAAAAATACTTCAAAACCATCATTTCTTTTATATCTTGCTATAACATCAGCATAAATAGTAGTAAAAGCATGGCCTAAATGAGGCTTGCCGCTTGCATAATAAATGGGGGTTGTCAGATAAAAACGTTTCATTTTTTTATTTTAACTAATATTGATTTAAATTAAAAGGAAATTTAAAATAAAAATAGAAAAATAAAATAACGGAGGGATTTAAAATGGGAAATAGAAAACGTGAAGTTTTTATAGAAATTCCTAAAGGAAAAAGGAAAAAGCATCTGATTGAAATTTGGTATGAAGAAATAGCACCGGGTGTTTGGCAAAAAATTCCAGGTTCTGAAAAAGATTTAGGATTAGCAAAGGACGAAGACGATAAAGACAATAAAACAAAAAAATAAAATAGAGAAACTTAAAGTTTCTCTATTTTTTGATTCAAATAATCAAATATTTTATCTATTTTTATTCTTTCTTGCTTTGTTGTATCTCGGTCTCTTATTGTTAAATCATTATTTTCTAAGGATTCAAAATCAATAGTTAAACAATAAGGAGTGCCTATTTCATCTTGAGAAGCATAACGCTTCCCGATATTTCCTCTATCATCCCAAGCTACCATAAATTTTTTCTTTAAACTTTCATAAACTTCTCTAGCTTTTTTAACCAGATTTTCTTTGTTAGCCAAAAGAGGAAAAACTGCAACTTTATAAGGAGCTAAATTAGGATGAAGTTTTAAATAAACTCTACCCTTTTCTTCGCGATAAGCGTCAATTAAAAGAAAAAGTAATGACCTATCAACACCAGCCGAAGTTTCAATATCCCAAGGAATATATTTTTCGCCAGTTAAAGGATCTCGATAACTTAAATCTTTGCCGGAAAATTGCTGGTGTCGTGATAAATCCCAATCTCCACGATTATGAATACCCATAAATTCCGACCAACCCCACGGAGCTTCATATTCAATGTCGGTTGCCGCCTTAGCATAATGAGCTCTCTCTTGGGGAGTATGATCCCTAAAACGCAATTTATTTTTATTCATCCCTAAAGATAAATACCAATCAAGCCTATTCTGCTTCCAATACTCAAACCATTTATCTGATTCTTCTTTACTGGGATAAATATAAAACTGAACTTCCATTTGTTCAAATTCTCTCGACCTAAAGGTAAAATTCCCTGGCGTAATCTCGTTTCTAAAAGCCTTACCAATTTGCGCAATACCAAAAGGTATTTTAATGCGAGTTGAATCTAAAACATTTTTAAAATTCACCTGAACGCCATTAGTTATTTCCCCTCTTAAAAAAATTTCCGATTGTTCTCCTTCTATCACTCCTAAATAAGCTTTAACTAAAAGATTAAATTGGCGAGGTTCTGTCCAAGAAACTTTTTCTTTTTTATGACTGCGTTCATGATTTTCGATTTCTTCTTTTTTATCAGCTCTAAATCTTTGATGGCAAATTTTACACTCCACCAAAGGATCACTAAAAGCATCTAAATGGCCAGAAGCTTTCCAAGCAATAGGATTCATCATAATAGCCGCATCTATCCCAACAATATCATCTCTTAATTGCACCATATCTCTCCACCACAAATCTTTCAAATTCTTTTTAAATAAAACTCCTGTTGGCCCGTAATCCCAAGTGCCAGCTAAACCTCCGTAAATTTCTGAACCAGGAAAAATAAAACCTCGCCTTTTAGCTAACGAAATAATTTTCTCCATTAAATTATTGTCCATAATAATAGTTATTGAGTCACAATTCCTTGTTGATTAGCTCTTTTATCGTATTCTAATAAAGTATTCACTTCCTTAGCGCTTGATTGCAAAGTTAAACCAGTAAAATCATCAGTAGCTGTAATTTGAGTTGGACCAAGAAGCGTCATTGGAGCATTAACCTGGATTTGAGCTGGTGTAGCCTGAACCTGAAAGATAGCTTCTACCGGATTTAAGACAATACCAGCCGTTGCCGGGATTTTATCGATATTCCAGGTAACAGTTCCATTTTGCTGATTACAAACCGGTTGGCTAGAAACAGTACTGCTTATTATTTTACCACAGCTAACATTTACCCCCAAACTTGCCTCGACACTTACATTCGAAATATCTGTTGAATAATTAGTAATAATCCAATGAATCGTATACTCTGTCGTTTGGTTAACTTTTGGAGGAAAGGGACCGCTATTGACAATGGTAGAGCTGGGATCATAAAAATATCCCTTAGCCGCAATGCTAACTGCGCCCATAACATCAGTATCGTATTCAGTAGCTCCAGTAGTATTACTTAAATTACTCCCCGGTATCTGAGTTGGAGATTGAACTTGAGCCTTAACCCTTAGGACAAAGTTTTTATCGCTCATTTTAACAATAGGATAATAGCTTTTAACGTTAATACTAAAGCTTTCCGAACCACCAGAGCCAGGACTAATAGCCGCTAAATTAGGGTCATTAGATGCATTCCAAGATAAAGTTTGAGTTAAGCCATTATAAGAGCCGCTTGTTTTAAGGGTTGAGAAGTCAAACATTTCACCGCTCAAAGTAACGGTAACAATTGCATCTTTTAAAACCGTTTGGGAGTTATTTTGATAAGAAATAGTATAATTTAAATTATCAGATAGCGAAGCAATATAATTTGGATTGTTATTTAAATTAACAGAAACAGAAAGCGGCGAAGAAGTTATTAAGAATTTCATATCTTGAGTATTTAAAGCATAATTTTGGCCATTAATGTTACTATTTATCGAAGCGCTAATATCAAAAAATGTTTGACTTTGGCCAACAACAAATCCAGTTATTGTAATTTGTTGAGTATCTCCGGGATTAAGAAAATCTATTAGCCATACGTTATTTGAGCTACTAGGTTTAACGCTACTTTTAACAAAAGTAAAATTTGAAGGATAAGTTAAGTTTAAAGATAAATTTTTCATTGTTGTAGCTGTGTTGTTTTGATAAGTCACTACTAAATCAAAATTTTGGCCGCTAGTTATGTTGGTTGGCGAATTAAAAGTTAAACTAACAGCTGGCCCTAAGACATTAATATTGTAAGTTGAATTCTTTTGAAATCTACTACTNCTTCCNCTAAACAACCCATAACTAAAACTAGCTGTTAAAGTTTGAACACTGCCCGGATTTTTTAAAGCTATTAAAGTATAGTTAATTTTCGAAACTCCACCCGGACTTAAATCACCAATAGATTTGCTTAGCACCCTATCTTGCGGCGAATCAACTGATTCTACCCCATCAGGCAGAGATAAAGACATTACTGAATCTTTAAGAACATAATTAGTATTGTTAAAATAATTTACCGTCACAGAAAAAGGCTGGCCTAAATTTACCTGACTGTTCCCAGAAAATTCAATACCGACACCCTGACTGACTAAAGAATTTTGATAATAAAAATAAAAATCCACTCCCCCGCCAATTAAGATAACAGCTACAATTAAAGTACCAATTAACCACCACCAAATCTTATTCGAAGATTGTTTTTTAACAACTGATTTTTTATCCTGATTAGACCAACCATATTCTTTGCTATCCATAATAAAATTATATGATTAAAAAGTTAAAAAATCTAACCTTTCTTTTGAGTCTAGCTTTAAGAAGCATTTTGAGCATAAAAAAAATTGCCTATTGATTTCAAAAGCTGACACGTCCTTGCTGTGACATTTTAAGCAATAAGCATTTTCAGGGTCCCAGCCAAGCAATTTAATTAATTCTTTCCAATCTATATTTTTATTAGTTATAAGATTCCAGATATTTTTATCTGCTGAGCCGGACAAAATAACGGCTAATTTTTCTAAATCGCTAATGGTTATATTTAAAACTCCTATTTTAAAAGCATCAATGATAGTTAAATTATTTTTTCCTTTTACAAATTTAACATAAATTAAATTCCCGGGTTCTAAGGCGCTATTTAATTTTGAATTTATTTTTCTAGCACTTTTAGCTAGAGCAGAAAATTTTCCCAACTTTTCTGAATACAAAACGACTAAATAGTCGGATTCTCTAATAGGTTCTTTAGCTAAAACTAGCGCCTTATTTAAATCAGCCATTAAATTATTCTAAAAAAATAACTATAAATATCAAAATCTTTAAATGTTTATAAACAAATCTTTAGTTATAAAATATAATAAAAGATTGAGAAAAATATTAAAAAATCTTCGTCTTTCGCTATCCAATAAAAAAATAGATAATAAAATCATTACTCAATCAATTTGCTTAAAATCACAAAAATTAATAAAATTCGTTATATCTTATGGAGAATGATAATTTACAAAACCCAAAAATGCTGATTCAAAAAGCAAAAAATGGTGATAATGAAGCTTTTGCCCGCCTTTATGAGTTATATTTTGTCCCGATTTTCCGTTATGTATATTTTCGGGTAAAATCAAAAAATGAAGCTGAAGATTTAACTCAAGAAGTTTTTTTAAAGATTTATCAGAGTATTGAAAATTTTGAAGATAAAAATAAATCACCGCTTGCTTATTTTTTTACCATTGCTAGAAATACTATAGTAGATTATTGGCGAAAGAAAAAAGAATTAAGTATCGATGAAAATGAACTTTCAGAGGAAATACCAGATAAAAATCCAAGTCCAACAGAATTAGTTGAAAAAGGACAAATAGGAGAAATAGTTAAGCAATCTTTAAAAGATTTAACCGAAGAGCAACAAGAAATTATTATTTTAAAATTCATTAACGAAAGAACCAACCGAGAAATTGCCGATTTACTCAATAAAAGTGAGGAAGCAGTTCGTCAGTTGCAATGTCGAGCCCTAAAAGCATTACGGCAAAAATTCAAGGATTCAAAAATTTTTTAAAAATATGAGTAATAATTCTGAAAACTTAGAAAAAATAATAAATGAAGCTTTAAATCTTAAAGAAAAAGGAAAAACAATTTCCGAGATTTTGAATTTGTATCCGGAGTACAAAAACGAATTAAAAGAAATTTTTCAAACAATCGATATTTTAAACGAAGAAAAAGAAAAAGTTTTACCCTCAAAAGAACTTTTAGTTAAAATTCTTTCAGGGCTTACTCCCTCAAAAAATGTCACAGAAAAAGAATTTAGCCGTTATTTATATAGGAGCAAAAAAGAACCTGATTTTTCAGGTTATAAAGGTCGAGGCTCTATCATTCAGTTATTAGAAAGAACAAGTTTAATGACTATGAAAAAAATTTATCTTGGAATTGGTGTGTTGGTATTAGCGTTAATTGTTATTGGTGCCTATTATCTTACTGCAGTTACTCCTAATTCTAATCAACAGACAGCAAATCAAGCCAGCAGTAGCCAATCACCAGCTTCATCTTTATCAGCAGCTCAAGAAGCTCAACTACTTGCAGAAGCAACCAGTAATCCAGACACTATTGTAAACAATCTTTTAGATAATTCTCAGGTTAGTTCAACTCCAGTTGAGTCAGATCCATCACTTACCTCTTCTTCCTCATCAGATGTTTTAGATAGTCTTAATCAAGCCGTAGATATAAATAATTTATAATAATAACATGAAAAACAAAATTATTTTAACATCAGGATTATTCTTGACTTTAATGGCCACAATGATTAATCCGGGATTAAGTGAAGCAAGAGTTTTCGGCATACACGAGGGAAGCAGCACTCCAACAACAACCCAGATTCAAACAGCGAGATTTTGCGAAATCTTATCTCACCGAGCCTCAATAATAGAAAAACAATTAGCTACTATACAAAATAAAATTCAAGAAAGAAAAGCTGATCAGAAAAATAGGTTAGAAGATCAATGGAATGACTATATGGCGAGAATGAACAATCAAAATGACTTTTTAAGTAAACTTGCCTCTTTGGATGTTGAAAAATTAAATCAATATGCAACTACAACCCAAGAGAAAGCTGCTGTTTCGGCTTTTCAATCAGCTATTCAATCAGCTATTGAGACAAGAAAAGTAGCAATCGAAACTGCTTTAAACACATTTCATCAGGGGGTTTTAGCGTTGCTATCAACAACTACTCCGGAAACTGCTATAGCTAATGCCTCTAACACCATAGCTGCAGTCATCCAGCAAGCTCAACAAGATTGCTCATCTACTAGCAATCAAGCAATTACTAGAGCTAATTTCATCAAACAGATGCAAACGATTATGGAGCAAATAAGAGCTATGTATAGTAGACACGACCTTAACCGTTCTTCTCAGATGAAAGCATTAGTCGATGCTAAAAATGCAGCCATTAAAAAAGCTCAGGAGGACTTTAGAGCTGCTTTAATAGCCGCTAAGAATAATCTTGAATCAGCTTTAAGCCAAAATAATCCTTCTCAATCAGAATCAACTACTACCTCAACATCTTCATCTTCCACAACTCAATAAAACCGAAAAATGATTTATAAAATAAAAAACCTCAAAAATAATTGAGGTTTTTTATTTATAAAAAATTAACCTATCTCCTGATGATTGAAAAAAAAATTGAATATTGTTAAATTTATAAAGTAATGCGGGATCGTCTAATGGTAGGACACGGGCCTTTGGAGCCCGGTATCTTGGTTCGAATCCAAGTCCCGCAGCCAATTTGTAAAGTTTTGGTTTCTCGCCCCGCCTGAGCGTAATTTTTCAGAAATCGGCATTCGGATTTTCCTTGAACAAAGTCTAGACTTTTTTCAAAAAATCCGAACGGTCATCATAACTAAAACCTAAAATTTTTAAACTCCGACTTAAGTGATATAATGAGTATAATATTATTCGTAAATATTATTAAAAAATATTTGCTATGAATGTTAAAAATATGAAAACGGTTAAAAATCTGCCCCGTCATATCGGTATTATTATAGATGGCAATCGTCGCTGGGCAAGAAAACNCGGTCTGCCGACTTTGGCTGGACACACTAAAGGTATAATAGGCGTAAAAAAAATAGTTTTATACGCTCAAAAATTAGGTATAAAAATTCTTACAATTTATGCTTTTTCAACTGAGAATTGGAAAAGATCTGAAACGGAAGTTAACAATTTAATGAAACTTTTTGAAAAATTTATTGATAAAAATATCCGAGATTTTCACCAAAGAGGAATTCAACTGCGACATTTAGGCAAATTACAAAGATTGCCGCTTTCTTTAAAGAAAAAAATTAAACGAGCTATTAGTTTAACAAAAAATAATAAATCAATAATTCTTAACATAGCGCTAAATTATGGCGGACGAGATGAAATAAAGAGAGCTATTCAAAAAATAATTAAAAAGNGGTATCGAGCAAAACAAATTACTGAAGACTTAATTTCTCAAAATCTAGACACCAAGGGCTTACCTGATCCCGACTTAATTATTAGAACATCGGGCGAGCAGCGACTATCGGGTTTTTTACTTTGGCAAGCTAGTTATAGCGAGTTATACTTTTCAAAAATTTATTGGCCTGATTTTAATGAAAAAGAATTAGATAAAGCAATTTTAGATTATTCTCAACGCCAAAAAAGATTTGGAAGATAAAATAAATTTGTCTTCTCCTTTTTTCCATTTTCTATCTCAAATTTTTAAACNCCGACTTAATTTGTAAAGATTATTTATCGTTTAATGGGTGTAAAATTTATAAAATATAGACAAGCTTAGATATAAGTTTTATAATACAAGATAATAATGAAATCAAAAGAAAATTTTTCAGCCGACGCCAGCAAAACCCCAGAGAAGATTAAGGGGAAATATTTAGCTTCGCCTATAGGACCAGATCCAAGAACCCATCTTTATGAAATTGAATATGAAAGAACTGGAGATGTTGTAAAAATAGTGCCTGGCTCTGTAAAAGACTTAGGTCCAGTAAGCGAAGAAGAGGAAGCGAAAATCAAAGCAGAAGAGAAAGAAAAAGAGAAAAGCCAGAAATAATTTTACTAAAAAGAAATTCTTTATTTAGCTTTTGTTTTTAATTGCTTATTTTGCACCTGTTTAAATTAATAAAATTAAGAATTATAAATAGCTAAATTAATAGATTAAAAGATAAGATTAAAAATTATTAAATTACTTAAGTTTATCTAAATCTTTTTTAATCGATTCTTCTTGACAAGCTGTTAAATCTTTTTTTAATAATTCTAAAATTGTTTTTTCTTCAACAGTTAAAGTTCTCATTTTCCCAGCTTCTTCTAAAATATCAATCTTGCTTTTTACCGATTGTTCAATATTTTTTTTATAATTTCGCCAATCATGTTCAGCCACTTGCTTTATCTTTTTAATATTTTCTTTATTTCTTTTATCGCGATGCTTATTAAATAAAAACATACTTACTAAAATAATTATAAATGTAATGAATTCAGCTATTTCTATAAAATTCATCCCCAAAATAGAAGCGCTGACAGAAATATCATATTTATTTGTTGGAAGACTTTGAGCGCCTCGATTATCTGTCACGGTTGCATACAATTTATAATTTCCTGCCCCGAGATTGACTCCTATTACAGTAAATTCTCCATTACTATTACTTGTACCAGTAAAAGACGTAGATATTTGATTTTCTTTTTGAAGCCAAACCGTCACCGTTGAATTTGGGTAAGTTGTTCCCTT
>JGI24721J44947_10005415_pt1 | contig 17472 bp, 6 predicted proteins | sample YelNatPaOPGAMG01_FD_44947 | JGI IMG/M metagenome (IMG submission 44947)
CGTCCGCCACCGAGCCTCGGGCACAGGCGCCGAACGCCGGAGCGGAATCGGCCGCCGTTTCGCCGTTGAGCCCGAGAGCCGCGCATCGACGCATGGGACGAGATCGGTGACCGGCCATGAGGAGCGATGCGTCGCCGGCAGCCGTCGTAGCCGAGTCCTGCCGCCGACGCCAAAGCCCTCGTGGTGACGCGGGCACCGATAGCCGACATGGCGATCACCGAGCCGAACAATTGCTTCCAGGCGTACGGCAAATGCCCCCATTCGCCCCCATGTTCCGGGTCGGCGACGGTAGTTTCAGTCGTGCGCCGCCGTTGGTGGGCGCTTGACGATCGATCCAGCACTGGCACGCACGGNGTGGCGGTTTTCCGCCGCCGCGATGTGCGCTGCGGGCGTGCGGTACCGGACGGACGAAGGAGGATCGGTGAAAACCATTCCCAAGTTGTTGGTGTTCGGTCTTGTCGAGTTTGTCGTGTTCGGCCTGATGCTGTTTGTCCCGGCAGGGACGTTCGAATACTGGCAGGCGTGGGTCTTTTTGGTAGTGGTCGCCGTTTCGGCGTGGACTCCCGCCGTCTACTTGCTGCGCACGAACCCCGTCGCGCTTCAGGCGCGGATGCGTGGGGGGCCGGCAGCGGAGGGGCGAACCGCGCAGAAGGTCGTTATTGCCGGCTTGTACTTGTCGCTGGCGGCGATGGTCGTGGTCAGCACCCTCGACCACCGCTTCGGCTGGTCGCCGGTACCCACGGCAATCTGCTTGGTCGGGGACGTTGTGGTCGCCGTGGGACTCGGCGTGGTGGGGGCGGTGGTCATCCAGAACAGCTATGCGGCCGCGACCGTCCGGGTCAAGGAAGGCCAGACGGTCGTCTCCACCGGTCTGTATGGGTTGGTGCGGCACCCCATGTACACCGGCAATGTGATCATGATGGTCGGCATCCCGCTTGCGCTCGGTTCCTACTGGGGGCTCGTCTTGGTCGTTCCCGGCGTCATCGCGCTCGCGTGGCGTATCCGCGACGAGGAGAAGCTGCTCCGAACGGAGTTGGACGGATACCGCGAGTACACGCAGAAGGTGCGCTATCGGCTGGTGCCATCTGTGTGGTGACGCCGTGGCCGCGGGCCCGTCGATGTCGTCGGCGCAGGTCTACAGATCGCGGAACGGGCGCACGGCGGGGACTTCTTCCACCGAACTGACATGCCCGTCAAGTAACTCGCTCAACCCTCTCACCGACGGTGCATCGAACAACATGGGCAACGCGAGGTCGACATCAAGGGCTGCGTTGACCGCGGCAATCACCCGCATGGCAGCGAGCGAGTCCCCGCCCAGGTCGAAGAACGATTCGTCGATCCCCACCCGGTCCACACCCAGCACCTGGGTGTAGATGTCCGCCAGAATCTGCTCGACCAGGGTCGTCGGGGGGCGATAACCATCGCCGTTGCCGCGGTGTTCGGCTGCCGATAGTGCCGCGGTCGTCGGCTGGGCCGACACCGCCCCGGTGCCATTCCCGTTCGTGCGGGCGCGCTTGCCGCCGGCTTCCACATCCATCGACGGCAACGGCCGCGACGGGTTGTCGGTCATGGCGACCAGCACCTGCTCGAATCGCTCGATCAGTGCTGCGATGTCGGCGGCGTCGAACACGTCCGCGCGGTATTGGACGTGAAGCTCCAGTTCGCGGCCCGGCAGTGCCTGGACCGTCAGTGGGTAGTGGTAGTAGTCGCGGTTGTTGATCGCGGTGATGGCCAGCCCGTCCTGGCTCGGCAACGCGGCGGCGTCGGTTGGGTAGTTCTCGTAGACGAAAACGGTGTCGAACAGTTTCTGGTGACCGGTGACGCGGTGAATCTCGCTGAGTCCCAGGTGCTGGTGCTCGAAGGTGTGGTTGTGGGCGCTTTGCAGCTGGTCAAGCAGGTCGGTGGGGGTCGTGGCCGGGGTGATGCTCGCCCGCACCGGCACCGTGTTGATCAACAGGCCCACCATCGAGTCCGCGCCGGCCACCTCGGCAGGCCGCCCTGAGACCACGGCGCCGAAGGCGACGTCGTGCTGACCGGTCATCCGCATCAGCAGCTGCGCCCAGGCGGCCTGCAGCACGGTGCTGACAGTGGTGTGGCGCGAGCGCGCCAACTCGGTGACCGCCCGGGTGGTCTGCTCGGACACCTGGAACGACACAACGCCTCGCCGCCCCAGCCCGAACCGATCCGCCGGCCCGACCAATGTGGGGGTGTCGAAGCCGGCGAACACCTCGCGCCACACGGCGCGGGCGGCGGCCCGATCCCGGCCCGCCAGCCAGGTGATGAACCTGCTGTAGGGCGGAGCCGCGGGCAGCCACTGCCCGTAGTAACCGGCAAACAACTCCCCCAGCAGGATCGGCAGCGACCACCCGTCCAACAGGATGTGGTGGTTCGTCAGCACAAACCGGTGCTGGTCGGCCGCCGTGCGGATCAAAGCCACCCGAAGGGCCGGCTCGTTGGCCATGTCGTAGACCGCGGCGCGTTCGGCGGCGCACACTTCGTGGATCTGCTCCTCGATATCCGAGCCGTCGACGACTATGTAGCGCCAGGGCACCGCCGGCTCAGCCGGGATGATCTGCACCGGCTCGTCGAATTGCGAGGAGAACCGGGCCGCCAGGTTGGGGTGCCGGGTGACCACCGTGTGCACGGCGTCGCGCAGGCGGTGCTGATCGAGGGGGCCGCTCAAGGCGATATCGAGCTGCACCGCATACACATCGTCGCTGCCCTGCGCGGTACTGGCATGAAACAGCAGCCCCTGCTGCAAGGGGGTCAGCGGCAGCACGTCAGCGATGCGGTATTGCCGCGCAAGCTCGTCGATCTGCTGCTGGCTCAAGCGGGCGCAGACGACATCGGAGGGCGTCAACCCGCCCCCGCCGCCCCGCACATGCGCACAGATGCCGGCCAGGGCCTCAAACCACAACCGACTCAATCGGCTCACCTGCGCGTGGTCCATGGCCGAGGGCGCCCACGTCCAACCGGCGCGCAGCTGCGGACCGGCGTCGGTGTCGACCGTGCCGGCGTTGAGCTCGACGGTGTGCATCAGCGGCATGGGAATGGCCGCGGCCGTGCCGGCGACCGACCCGCTGTCCCGGGAGAGCTGCCACACGTCACCGGAGACCTTGGCCGCGGCACCCACCCGCCCCAGATAGTTGAACCCGATCGGCGGATCAGCTCCGCCCAAATCGACATCGGGGTTCAGATAGCGCAGCAGGCCGTAGGTCAGACCGTCCGGCAGGCTCCGCAGCTGCTCCTTGGCGTCTTTGACCACTGCCCCCAACGCGGCGTCGCCGGCCACCACCTGGGCCCAGTCCAGCCCACCACCCGGCCCCCCCACGTTCAAAGCCACCGGGTATTTCGCGGTGAACCAGCCGACAGTGCGCGACAGGTCCGCGTGTTCTTTCGAGATGGTCAAGTCTTCCTGGCGGCCGTGACCCTCCACGTCGATGCCGATCGGCCCGCCGGTGCCCACGAATTCGGCCACCGCCACCGCGAAGGCGATCAACAAAATGTCGTGTATCCCGGCGTGAAACGCCGCCGGCACCTCACCGAGCAGCATGCGGGTGGTCTCGGCGTCCAGATCCACCGACAAGTTCCCGGCGGTGGCAAACGTATCCACCGCGGGGCGCACCGCCGGCAGCGCCGCCGGGATCGCCGCCACCCGCCGCCAGGTGTGCGCCTGCTCCACGACGTCCGGGTGGCACGCATGCTCGGCCAGCAGCGACGCCCACCGCGCAAACGACGTCCCGCCCGCCGGCAACACCACCTGCTGGCCGGCGCGAAGCTGGGCCCAGGCGAGGTTGAGGTCCTCCAACAGGATCCGCCACGACACCCCGTCAACGGCCAGATGGTGAACGATCACCACCAACTGACCCGTGGGGGGCACCCACAGCCCGCTCAGCATCACCCCGGCCGCCGGGTTCAACCGCGACCGCGCCTCGATCACGGCCCGCTCAGTCAACGCCTCGACCGCCTGCAGGCACCCGCGGGCATCCACCGAGCCTTCCTCCGGCACGGTCAACGACCAGCCCCCGGCGTCCTCGTCGACGCGCAGACGCAGCATCGCATGCCGGTCCAGCAAGGCCTGCAACAGCGCCACCACATCGGCCTCGGTCACCCCGGCGGGAGCCTGCACCAGCACCGTCTGGTTGAACTGATCGACCGGGCCCTCGACACCGTGCAGCCAGCACATGATCGGGGTGGCCACCACTGACCCCACACCCTCGTCGATCACCTGGGCGTCATCGTCGGCAACCCCGGCCACCCGGGCCAGCCGGGCCACGGTCTGCTCGACGAAAATATCGCGCGGCCGACACACCACACCGGCAGCCCGCGCCCGCGCCACCACCTGCATCGACAGGATGCTGTCCCCGCCCAGCTCGAAGAACGACTCGTCGACCCCGACCCGCTGCAGCCCCAGCACCTGGGCGTAGATGCCGGCCAGGATCTCTTCGACCGCACTGGCCGGTGCGCGGTAGTGATCGACGTCCTGGTACTCCGGTGCCGGCAGCGCGCGGGTGTCGAGTTTGCCGTTGACCGTCAACGGCAGCGCATCGACGACCACCAACGCGGACGGCACCATGTACGACGGCAGCCGCTCCGCCAGCACGGCACGCCCCGCGGCCGGGTCCACGGTCCCGGTCACATACCCCACCAGACGCTTGTCCCCGGGGCGATCCTCGCGGGCGATCACCACCGCCTGCTGCACGCCGTCCAGCCCGGCCAACGCCGCCTGCACCTCACCCAATTCGATGCGGTACCCGCGGATCTTGACCTGCTCATCGGCGCGCCCCACATAGCGCAGCTGCCCATCGGGGCCCCACCACATCAAATCCCCGGTGCGGTACATGCGCGCCCCGGGCTCCCCGAACGGACACGCCACAAACCGCGTCGCCGTCAGACCGCTCCGGCCCACATAGCCATTCGCCACCCCCGCCCCGGCCACATACAACTCCCCCACCACACCTACCGGCACCTGCCGCAAATGCACATCGAGCACAAAAAAGCCCAGATGAGCCAGCGGCACGCCGATGGGGCTGGCGGCGCTGTCGGTGTCGGAGGCCAGGATCTCCCGGAACGAGGCATGCACCGTCGTCTCGGTGATCCCATACATGTTGATCAGCCGCGGTGATTCCGGATGCTTGTGCAGCCATGCCGAAAGGCGCTGGGGCTCAAGGGCTTCACCGCCGAACACCACAGCCTGCAGGGACAGCTGATCTCCCGAATCGGGTTGCGCCGCATCGGCGGTCTGCAACGCATAGAACGCCGACGGGGTCTGGCTCAACATAGCGACCCGTTCGGCGACCAGTAGGGCATGCAGGTCGTCCGGTGAGCGCACCACCGCATCCGGCACCACGACCACCCGGCCGCCATAGAGCAGCGCGCCCCAGATTTCCCACACCGAGAAGTCGAACGCCAACGAATGGCACTGCGACCACACCCGGCCCGCCAACCCGAGGTCGTCGTCCAGGGTCCTCAGCAACTGGGTCACGTTGCGGTGCGGGATCGCCACCCCCTTGGGCCGGCCGGTGGTGCCGGAGGTGTAGATGAGGTAGGCGATGTCGTCGGGCGCCGGCCCGGGCGGGGCGGCACCCTGCAGCCGGCCCCCGGGCCGGCTGTCGACGGCGCGGTCGTGCAGATCGTCGACATCGATCACCAGCAAGTCACGTCCGCCGAGCCGATCCACCAGCGCGGTGGTGGTGATTGCGGCGACCGGGGCGGCATCACCGAGGACGAACTCCATCCGGGCCGTCGGCACCGACGGGTCGACCGGCACATAGGCGGCCCCGGTCTTCACCACCGCAAGCATCGCCACGATCGCCTGCGCCGAACGCGGCAACAGCAACGCCACCCGCTGCCCGGGCTCCACACCCCGACCGGCCAGCAGCCGCGCCAACCGATTCGCCGCCTCGTCCAGCTCGCGATAGGTCATCGAGCGGCCCTCGAAGGTGACCGCCACCGCGTCCGGTGTGCGCGCCGCCTGCGCGGCGAACACCGCCGGAATCGACCCCGTCGTCACCGGCCGGGTCAGCACCGCCCGGTTTCCCCACTGGTCCAGCCGGGCGTGCTCGTCCTCGTTCAGCACGTCCACCGACGACAACCGCCGCCCCGGGTCCGCCGTCATCGCCATCAACACCCGCTCGAACCGCGCGACCAGGCTATGGATGGTCGCCGCGTCGAACACGTCGGTGCGGAATTCCACCAGCCCGCCGATCCCGGCGGGCTCACCGGCCTCGCTCCAGCGGTCGGCCAGGTTGAACGTCAGGTCCATGCGGGCAGTGTGGGTGTCCACGGGCAGCGGCGTGACCTGCAGGTCGCCCAGGGCCAACCCGGCGGCGTCGGTGTCCTGCCACGCGAAGTTCTGCCAGGCCAGCATCACCTGCACCAGCGGGTGATGGGTCAGGCTCCGGGTCGGCTTGAGCCGCTCCACCAGCACCTCGAAGGGCACNTCCTGGTGCTCGTAGGCGGCCAGGCTGCGCCGGCGCACCTGGGCCAGCAATTCCGCGACGCTGGGATCACCGGCCAGGTCGACCCGCAACACCAGGGTGTTGACGAAAAAGCCCACCAGCTCGTCCAGCGCGGCGTCGCCCCGCCCGGCGATCGGGAATCCCACCGCCACCTCGGTGCTGGCGCCCAGCCCCGACAGCAGTGCCGCCAGGGCGGCCTGCAACACCATGAAGCTGGTCGCGTTGTGCTCGCGGGCCACCCGGGCGACCCGCTGCTGCAGCTCGGCCGACCATTCCACCGCCAGGGTGGCGCCGCGGTAGTCGGCGACCGGCGGGTAGGGGCGATCGGTGGGCAGCTGCAGGTGCTCGGGCATGCCGGCCAGGGCGTCCTCCCAGTAGGCCAGCTGCGCGGCGATGCGGCTGTCGTCATCGCCGAGATCGCCCAGTTGCGCGCGCTGCCACAGCGTGTAGTCGACGTACTGCACCGTCAAATCGGCCCAGTCGGGCGCCTGCCCCGCGCACCGGCTGACGTAGGCCACCCCGAGGTCGTTCACCAGCGGCGTGATCGACCACCCGTCGGCGGCGATGTGGTGCACCACGGACACGTACACGTAGTCGTCGTCGGCGACGCGGAAGAGCCTTGCCCGCATCGGGATCTCGGTCGCCAGGTCGAACGGGTAGCTCACCACGGTGTCGATGGCCTCACCCAGTTGACTCTCCGACCATCCGGTGGCGTCCACGACGGCCCAGCCGAAGTCGGCCCGCTCGGCGGGCACCACCAGCTGCCGCGGTACCCCCTCGTGTGCAGCGAACAGCGTGCGCAGGGTCTCCTGGCGGGCCACCACGTCGGCCAGCGCCGCGCCCAGCGCATCGGCGTCCAGGCGCCCGTTCAGCCGCAGCGCCACCGCCATGTTGTAGATCGGTGAGGGGCCCTGGAACTGGTCGATGAACCACAACCGGCTCTGGGCGAACGACAACGGCACCACCGCGGGCCGCTCGACCGCCGTCAGCGGCGCCGGCCGGCCCCCGCCCCCGCCAATGCGGGGCGCCAACTGGGCGACCGTGGGAGCCTCGAACAACGTGCCCACCGACAGGCCGGCGTCCAACGCGGTGTTGACCGCGGCGATCAGGCGCATCGCCGACAGCGAATCCCCGCCGAGGTCGAAGAACGAGTCGTCCACCCCGACCAGCCGGGGCGGCTCGACACCGAGCACCTGGGCGTAGATGCCGGCCAGGATCTCCTCGACGGCATTGGACGGCGCCCGGTAGTGATCGCCGTCCTGGTATTCGGGTGCGGGCAGGGCGCGTTTGTCGAGTTTGCCGTTGACCGTCAACGGCAGCGCCTCGATGACCACCACCGCGGGCACCATGTAGGCGGGCAGCCGCTCGGCCAGGGTGGCGCGCAGCCGGGCCGGGTCCGCGGTGCCGGTGACGTACCCCACCAGGCGCAAGGCGGCGGGGTGGTCCTCGCGCACGATCACCGCCGCCTGGCCGACCCCGTCCAGCGCGGCCAACGCCGCCTGCACCTCACCCAATTCGATGCGGTACCCGCGGATCTTGACCTGCTCGTCGGCGCGCCCCACATACCGCAGCTGCCCGTCGGCGCCCCACCAGACCAGGTCCCCGGTGCGGTACATCCGTTGTCCCGGGGCACCCGGCCCACCGAACGGACACGCGACAAACCGCGTCGCCGTCAGGCCGGCACGGCCCACGTACCCGGCGGCCACTCCCGCGCCGGCCACATACAACTCCCCGACGACCCCCGCCGGCACCGGCCGCAACCACCCGTCGAGCACGAAGAAGCCGAGATGGGCCAGCGGCACCCCGATCGGGCTCACCGTGCTGTCCACGTCGGCGGCCAGGATCTCCCGGAACGAGGCGTGCACCGTCGTCTCGGTGATCCCATACATGTTGATCAGCCGCGGCCCGCCCGGATGGCTGTCCAGCCACGGCGAAAGACGCTGGGGCTCCAGCGCCTCGCCGCCGAACACCACAGCCTGAAGCGTCAACTGCCGACCCTGTTCGGGTCGTGCGGCATCGGCGGCCTGCAGCGCATAAAACGCCGACGGGGTCTGACTCAACATGCTGACCCGCTCCGCGACCAGCAGGGCGTGCAGGTCTTCCGGCGAGCGCACCACCGCGTCGGGCACCACGACCACCCGCCCGCCATAGAGCAGCGCGCCGAAGATCTCCCACACCGAGAAGTCGAACGCCATGGAGTGGCACTGCGACCACACCTGCCCCGCCAAGCCCAGATCGTCGTCCAGGGTCTCCAGCAACCGGGTCACGTTGCGATGCGGTATGGCCACCCCCTTCGGGGTGCCGGTGGTACCCGAGGTGTAAATCAGGTAAGCGATGTCGTCCGGGGCCGGCGCGGGCAATGCGGCGCTGGGCCGGCTGTCGACGTCGGGGTCCCCAGCATCCCGGACGTCGATGACCCACAGTCCGCGCCCGTCCAACCGCGGACGCAACTCGCCCGTGGTGATCGCGGCGACCGGCGCGGCATCACCGAGCACGAACCCCATCCGCGCCTCCGGCACCGACGGGTCGATCGGCACATAGGCCGCCCCCGTTTTCANCACCCCCATGATCGCCACGATCGCCTCGACCGAACGCGGCAACAGCAACGCCACCCGCTGCCCCGGGCCCACACCCCGCGCAGCCAGCAGGTGCGCCCACCGGTTCGCCGCCTCATCCAGGCCCCGGTAGGTCATGGACCCGCCGTCGCAGGTCACCGCCACCGCATCGGGTGTGCGCGCCGCCTGCGCTGCAAACACCGCCGGAATCGACACGGTCGTCGTCGGCCGGCTCAACGCCGCCCGATTACCCCACCCGTCCAACCGGGCATGCTCGGCCTCGTCGAGCACGTCCATCGACGACAACCGCCGCCCCGGATCAGCGGTCATCGCCACCAACACCCGCTCGAACCGCGCAACGAGGGTTTCGATGTCGCCCTCGTCGAACACGTCGGTGTCGAATTCGACGCGAAGACTCAATTCGCTGCCCGGCATGGCTTGGATCGCAAGCGGGTAGTGGTTGTATTCGCGGTGGGTGAAATCGGTGATGGCCAACCCGTCTTTGCCCGACATCGCGGCGGTGTCGAGCGGGTAGTTCTCGTACACGAAAAAGGTGTCGAAGAGCTGGTCCTGGCCGGCGACGCGGTGAATCTCGCTGAGCGCCAGGTGCTGGTGGTCAAGGGTGTGGTTGTGGGCGTTGTGCAGCTGGCCGATCAGGTCTGCGGAGGTGGTGGTTGCCGCCGTGATGTTCGCCCGCACCGGCACCGTGTTGATGAACAGGCCCACCATCGAGTCCGCGCCGGCCACGTCGGCGGGCCTGCCCGAGACCGTCGTGCCGAACGCGACATCACGCTGACCGGTCAGCCACATCAGCAGCTGCGCGAAGGCAGCCTGCAGCACGGTGCTGACGGTGGCGTGGCTCGAGCGCGCCAACTCGTTGAGGGCCCGGGTGGTCTGCTCGGGCACCCGGAACGATGCGACACCTCGTCGCCCGAGCCCCGGCCGGCCCGGCGGACCCACCAACGTCGGGGTGGCAAACCCGGACAGTACCTCGCCCCACGCCACACGGGCCGCGTCAAGGTCACGACCGGCCAGCCAGGCAACGAACCTGCGATACGGGACCGCCGCGGGCAACCATCGGCCGTCATAGCTGGCGAATATCTCCCCCAGCAGAATCGGCAGCGACCAGCCATCCAGCACGATGTGGTGATTGGTCAGCACAAGCCGGTGTTGACTTTCCGCGGTGCGGATCAGAACCGCCCGGAAGGCCGCCTGGTGGGCGACGTCGCAGACCGCCGCGCGTTCCTCGGCACACAGCTGCCGGATCTGCGCATCAATAGCCGAAATATCCGAGCGGTCCCGGTCAGCTCCGCTGAGGTCGACATAACGCCAGGGCACCACGGGATCAGCCGGGATGATCTGCATCGGCACGTCAAACTTGTCCGCAAAGCGCGCGGCCAGGTTCGGATGCCGGGTGACCACCTTCTGCACCGCATCGCGCAGGCGGTGCTGATCGAGCCGCCCGCTCAACGTGATGCCGAGTTGCACCGCATACACGTCGTCGTCACCCTGCGCGGTGCTGGCGTGAAACAGCAGCCCCTGCTGCAGGGGGGTCAACGGCAGGACGTCAGCTATCCGCATATTGCCGCTGAAGCTCGTCGATTTGCTGCTGGCTCAGTCCCACGGCGATATCGGAGGGCGTCAACCCGCCCCCGCCGCCTTGCACATGGGCGCAGATGCCGCCCAGAGCGTCAAACCACAACCGGCTCAACCGGCTGACCTGCGCGTGATCAAGAACCGAGGGCGCCCATGTCCAACCGCCGCGCAGCCGCGGTCCGGTGTCGGTGTCGATGGTGCCGGCGTTGAGCTCCACGGTGTGCATCAGCGGCATGGGGATGGCCGCGGCAACGCCGGTGACCGACCAGCCGTCCTGGCAGATCTCCCACACATCACCGGAGTGTTCGACCTCCGCCGCGCCGACGCGCCCCAGATAGTTGAACCCGATCGGCGGATCAGACCCGCCCAAATCGACATCGGTGTTCAGATAGCGCAACAGACCGTAGGTCGCTCCGTCCGGCAGGCTCCGCAGCTGCTCCTTGGCATCCTTGATCGCTTCCCCCAGCGCCGCCCCGCCCGCGGNGACCTGCGCCCAGTCCAGNCCCCCCACGTTGAGGCCCACCGGGTATTTGGTGGTGAACCACCCCACCGTGCGCGACAGGTCGACGTGTTCGTTCGGGGCGGCCAACTCCTCCTGGCGCCCGTGACCCTCCACATCAATACCGATCGGTGCCCCGCCGGTACCCAAAAACTCCGCCAGCGCCAAGGCGAAGGCGATCACCAGGATCTCGTGTATCCCGGCGTGGAATGCCGCCGGTACCTCACCGAGCAGCAGCCGTGTCGTCTCGGCATCCAGCTCCACCGACAAGCTTCCCGCGGCGGCAAAGGTGTCCACCGCGGGGCGCACCGCGGGCAGCGCCCCGGGAATCGCCGCGACCCGCTGCCACAGTTGCGCCTGCTCNACCACGTCCGGGCGGTACGCATGCTCCGCCAAAAACGACGCCCACCGCGCAAACGACGTCCTCGCCGGCGGCAACACCACCGGCTGCCCACCGCGAAGCTGGGCCCAGGCGAGGTTGAGGTCCTCCACCAGGATCCGCCACGACATCCCGTCGACGGCCAGATGATGAGCGATCATGACCAACTGACCGGTGGGGACCACCCACAGCGCGCTCAGCATCACCCCGGCCGCCGGGTTCAACCGCGACCGCGCCTCGATCACCGCCTCATCCGACAACACCTGCACGGCACGCAGGCACCCGCGGGCATCCACCGAACCCACCTCGGGCACCGTCAACGACCAGCCTCCCGCGCCGTCATCATCGACCCGTAGCCGCAGCATGGGGTGCCGATCCAGCACGGCCTGCAACACCGCCACCACATCGGCCTCGGCCACCCCCACGGGGGCCTGCACCAGCACCGTCTGGTTGAACTGATCGACCGGGGCCCCGGCGCTTTCCACGCCGTGCAGCCAGCACATGATCGGGGTGGCCACCACCGGCCCGACACCCTCGTCGAACGCATCGGCATCGTCGTCGGTGACCCCGGCCACCCGGGCCAGCCGGGCCACGGTCTGCTCGACGAAGACATCGCGCGGCCGACACACCAGGCCGGCGGCCCGAGCCCGGGCCACCACCTGCATCGACAGGATGCTGTCCCCGCCCAGCTCGAAGAACGACTCGTCGACCCCGACCCGCTCCAGCCCCAGCACCTGGGCGTAGATGGCGGCCAGGATCTCCTCCACCGCGTCGGTTGGGGCACGATAGTGATCGACATCCTGATACTCCGGCGCCGGCAGGGCCCGCCTGTCGAGTTTCCCGTTGACCGTTAGCGGCAGCGCATCGATGACGACCACCGCGGACGGCACCATGTAGGACGGCAGCCGCTCGGCCAGCGCGGCAGACATTTCGGCCGGGTCCGCGGTCCCGGTGACATACCCCACCAGGCGCTTATCGCCCGGGCGATCCTCGCGGGCGATCNCCACCGCCTGCTGCACGCCGTCCAGGCCGGNCAACGCCGCCTGGACTTCGCCCAGCTCGATGCGGTACCCGCGGATCTTGACCTGNTCATCGGCNCGCCCCACATAGCGCAGCTGCCCGTCGGCGCCCCACCACGCCAGGTCCCCGGTGCGGTACATGCGCGCCCCGGGCTCCCCGAACGGGCACGCCACAAACCGCGTCGCCGTCAACCCCGGACGCCGCCAATACCCGGACCCCACGCCCGAGCCGGCCACATACAACTCCCCCACGACCCCCGCCGGCACCGCCTGCAACCACCCATCGAGCACGAAGAAGGCGAGGTGCGCCAACGGCACCCCGATGGGGCTGGCCGTGCTGCCGACATCGGTGGCGGAGATCTCCCGGAACGAGGCGTGCACCGTCGTCTCGGTGGTGCCGTACAAGTTGAGCAGGCGCGGTAAACCCGGGTGGTTGTCCAGCCACGGCGAAAGCCGCTGGGGCTCCAGCGCCTCCCCGGCGAACACCACGGCCTCGAGCTTGAGCTGACGCCCGAGCCCGGGTGCGAGCGCGTCCGCGGTCTGCAGCGCATAAAACGCCGACGGGGTCTGGCTCAAGACACCGACCCCCTCGGCGGCCAACAGCGCATGGAAATCCTCCGGCGAACGCGCCACCGACTCGGGCACCACCACCAGGCGCCCTCCGGCCAGCAGCGCACCCCAGATCTCGCAGACCGAGACGTCGAAGGCCAACGAATGCCACTGCGACCACACCTGCCCCGGCGACAACTCGACGTTGAGGGAGTCCAGCAGCCCGATCACGTTGCGGTGGGTGACGGCCACCCCCTTGGGGACACCGGTTGTCCCCGACGTGTAGATGAGGTAGGCGATGTGGTCGGGGTCCGGGTCCGGCAGCGCGGCGCCGGATCGGCCATCGACGGGGAGGTCGGCGGGGTCGTCGAGATCGTCGACGTTGACGACCAGCAGATCGCGCCCGTCCAGCCGATCGGTCAACCCGGTGTGCGTGATCGCCGCGATCGGCGCGGCGTCGTCGAGCACGAACCCGATCCGGGCCGCCGGCACCGCGGGGTCGATCGGCACGTACGCCGCCCCGGTTTTGAGCACCGCCAAAATCGCGACGATCGCCTCGGCCGAACGCGGCAACAACAGCGCCACCCGCTGACCCGGGCCCACCCCCCGGCCGGCCAACCGGTGCGCCAACCGGCTGGCGGCGTCCTCGACCTCGCGGTAGGTCCACGACGACGCCCCGCACGTGATCGCCGTCGCCTCCGCGGCGCGGGCCACCTGCGCAGCGAACAACTCCGGAATCGACCCCGACTTCGCTGCCGGCCGGGTCAACACCGCCCGGTTACCCCACCCGTCCAGCCCGGCAAGGTCACCGGCATCGAGCAGATCCATCGCNNAGAGCCGCCGGCCCGGGTCCGCCGTCATCGCGGTGAACACCCGCTGCAGCCGTCTCGCCAATTCCGGGACGTCGAACTTCGACAATGCCCCGCCCGAGGCCGCCGTGCTGAGAAACATCTGATCACCGGCGCCGGAGAAGATCAATCCNAAGCTGCCCACCTGAACGGGGTTGGTGAAGGACGCCGACGCCGCCACACCGGCGAAGTCCATGGTCATCTTGGACGGCATGAAGTTGACGCTCACCCGATCGGCCGGCTGGCCCGCGCCGCTCGGGTCGGTTTTGCGTTCCAGGGCATGCACCGGGAACCGCTGATGCTGCAGTGCTTCCCGTATTTGCGTATCGACGTGCTGACAAAAGTCGGCGACCGTGGTTTCCGGCGAAACGCTCAGCACCAGCGGCACCACCCCNGAAAGCATCCCGGGCAGCATCTTGGACTCCGGACGCACTCGCCTGCTGACCGGGAAGTCGAGCACCACCTCCGAGCCGCGGGCGCCCCACCCACGCACCAGGAGTGCACATGCCGCGGTGATGACCGACGACTGGGGCACCTGCCACGCGTCGGACAACTCCTGAACGCGCCGCAGGACGACGGGGTCCAATCGAACCGGCGCAGAGGGCGCACTCGGCTCGCCCTTGGCCCCGGCTTGGGGTAACCGATCATGCGGCCCGCTGTCCGACGGAAGGTTCCCGGCCCAATAGGCGTGGTCTTCCCGGTAATCGGTGGACGCTTCGTATTCCGATTCGCACCGAACCAGATCTTCCAGGGAGCCGAAAAAGACCGGGGGAATGGGTGTGCCGGAAACCATTGCCGCGTATACCGTTGCAATTCGGTTGGCGAGAAGCGTGATTCCGGTTCCGTCGATGATGATGTGGTGGAAGCAACCGAACAAGTAGAATTCGTCCACCCAGGTCTGAAATAGGGCGAATTTGAACAGCGGGCCGTCCGACGGCATGGGTGTCTGTTGGATCGACAATGCCAGCGCACGGGCCTCCTGCACCGGATGGCGCGAGTCGCTCAGGTCATGGAAGTCCAATTCGATGTCCGGGTAATCGATCGCCCGCTGAAAAACCTGGCCATCGGCCTCGAAGAGGGCGGCCCTGGCCGGTTCGGCCTCCCCCATCGCATGACTGATCGCGCGCCGGAGCAGGTCGGGCTCCACCGTGCCGTCGAATCGCACAAGTACGCCCAGCTGCCACTCCGTGCCGGAGTGACCCGTCTCCTGCGCAAGCCAAATGTCCAGCTGGCCCCGCGTCAGCGGCAGCGCCCGATCGTCAGTTTTCATGCGGTCTACCTATCAACGCCCCTGTGCCGCGGCCAACCGTCATGGACCGTGTCTTGCGGCTAACCGTCAATGCCCCTGTCCCGCGAGTCCCTGTCCCGCGGCCAACCGCTCGCGCAGACTCTTCGGCCTGATGTCGGTCCAGTTCTGTTCGACATAGTCCAGACACGCCGCGCGATCCGCTTCGCCGTACACCACCCGCCAGCCGGCTGGAACGTCGGCGAAAGCCGGCCACAGGCTGTGCTGCTGCTCGTCGTTGACCAAGACGAAAAACCTGCCATCTTCGTCGTCGAACGGATTGATGCTCACCGCGTCTCCCAGACCCGTCTACTGGACATAGGTATAACAAGTTCTAAACCATACTGGAGGCCGACGGAGGTTGTCTCGGTCTTGGGGGAATCCATCTACGGACCCCCCAGCTGAAACCTGCCCGATGGTACTACCGGCCCCGGCATACTCCGCAACGGTGAAATTCGCGGCGTTCGGTTCACCGCCCGACTTCACGCGACGCATGCAGCGAATGACCGGGTTCGCGAAAAAAGTTGCCGGCTGGGCTGTCTCAGCGACGATGCGGAGGCGCCTTCGATCGCCGCGGGTCTTCAATCATTCGGCGGGACAATCGGATGCCGATAGTTTCGAATCGCTTCGTGGTTCCGGCCGCGGATCACCGTACCGTTCGCTGGCCCCACCGATCGGCCGGCGCAACCTGGGACCGCCCCCCTTCGGTCGGGTCGCTTGGCGACAGTTGCCCAGAACCCGCCGCGGGCGTCGGCGCCGACGACGGAAGACTCGCGGGCATTCGACTGCTCGGCCGTTGCGGCGTCGAGGCCGCCCGTACGGGGCAGCACCTTCGCGCCGCGGCGGCAAGTGCCCTGAGGGGCACCGGAGGGCCCCGACGGCCGTGGTCGCGGTGCCGTGCGCGTCGTGGTGTCACGGCTTCGGCAGACGGCAAGCAGACGGCGAAGCAGCGTTCTTTGCGATTGCAAACTTCGCCGCTACTGTAGGGACGGCACAATTCGGCGAGGCGGCGCGGACAGAGTTTCCCCGACTCCTCGAAGGGTTTCTTCGGGCACGAACGTTCCGGCGCGTAAGAAATCGGAGGCTTGCAAAATATCCGTAAAAGAGGCACCACGTCAGCCCTCAGGGGGCGCGGCAGATNTGATTGAGGCGACATAAATGGACGACCACAGCGAAGCTTCGGCGAACCCCGACTCGAAGGATGGTGCACCGCCGGTCGCAATGTCGGCGCACCTCGCCGATGACCTGCTGTCCACGACTGCCGTTGGCTGGCGCAGCTTTTACGACAAACTCAGCCGCCGCCTGGAGGACATCGGNGTGGCTGACTCGTCTTTCTTCCTGAATTATGGCTACCTGCCGATAGATTCCCACAACGAATCCGCGTTCCCCATCCGCGCAGGTACCTTCAACGTGAACTCGGTCCGATTGGTGTTCGAGGTCGTCGGAGCGCACGACCTCAATGGGAGCACGGTCGTCGAAATAGGATGTGGGCGCGGCGGCAACTCCGCACTCGTCGCGGAGAAGTTCGACGCCCAAGTCATCGGCATCGACATGTCCGCGGAAGCGATCGCTTTCTGCAGCAAAACGCACGTCAAGCCTTCGCTCGACTTCAAGGTCGGCGATGCATTGAACATTCCCCTGGACGATGCATTCTGCGATGCGGTCATCAACATCGAGTCGTCGCATTCGTATGGCAATCTGCCGAAATTCCTGAAAGAAGTTCGCCGGATTTGTCGGCCCGGTGCGTGGTTCTTGCACACGGACTTCTTGAGTCCCGAGGACTGGGACTATGTGAGGACGCGTTTGAAGGCGCTGGGCTTTGTCACCGACGACGACCGCGACATCACTGCAAACGTATTGGCCTCGCGGGATCAAGCCAGTAATAACTACGAGCAGGTTTACGGCGACGGAAATGCTCGCGTGGCCAACTTCCTGGCGCTACCCGGGTCCGCGATCTACGAGCAGATGCGGGCCGGCTTGTTGGAGTACCGGATATTGAGATCTCAACTGCGCGCCGAGGCGACATAGGCCCGTGCCTTGTCGCGCTGCAGCCTTCAGCCGGTCGTTGGCCTACCGGCGGGACTGCCACTCCCGAGGTCCTGCAGCTCCGGCCACCATCAGGCGATCTCGAGTTGCCATAGCACTGGTGATATCGCAACTCGAGATCCGCGCAGCGACGTGCGCGCACGCCGCTGCCTACCCGTTGCCGTCGATCACTGCGCGGGCTCGGACGCACCGAAGGTCTGCACCTCGTCCGACTCCGGCACCTGACCGGCCAGGT
>JGI24721J44947_10005416_pt1 | contig 17472 bp, 14 predicted proteins | sample YelNatPaOPGAMG01_FD_44947 | JGI IMG/M metagenome (IMG submission 44947)
ATACCCACCTTTCCTGAGTCATACAGTAAGTATGATGTTTTTTTCGTTGATCAGTTTGCGCAGGTTAATCAGTGCGTACCGCATGCGCCCGAGGGCTGTATTGATACTTACGTTGGTGACTTCGGCTATTTCTTTGAAACTCATTCCTGCGTAATGCCGCAACAGTACTACCTGTTTCTGATCTTCGGGCAGGTAATCGATCAGAGAGCGTACATCGTTATGGATCTGGTCTCTGATGAGAATTTCTTCAGTGGTTACATCCGAAAATTTTCTTGAATTGAACAATTGCCCTTCAAAGTCATCGTTTGATACTGTGTTGAGCTGTTTTGACTTCCGGTAGTGATCAATGATCAGGTTATGGGCAATTCGGATAACCCANGACAGGAATTTGCCGTGATCCTGGTAGCGGTCTGTTTTTATGGAAGTTATTACCTTGATAAAGGTTTCCTGAAAAAGGTCTTCGGCAAGAGCCTGATTGCGCACCTGCATGAAAATGTAGGAATATACTTTTTTGCGGTGTCGGTTGATCAGAACTTCAAGTGCTGCCATATTACCTGACCCGAACAGCTCAACCAGCTGTTGATCAGTTGCATTGGTTATTGTTTTCACAATTCCCTCCCGTTTATTGGTCCGGGTAACATTCAGTCGATAGGCAGCCCTCCTTTTTCTTTTAGTTTATACGTTTATGACCTTGCNAAGTTACTTATTCTTTCAAATAGTATACTTTTGCTGATCTTAATTTTTGTTAAAGGTACGAATTTTTGAATAAAGATGCAAAAATAATGCCAGAGGTTGCGTCAGAAGGGAAGATAATTATAAAAGGNGCCAGGGTTAACAACCTGAAATCGGTGAACCTTACCCTCGACCGGGACAGACTCATTGTTATTACAGGATTATCGGGTTCCGGAAAATCTTCCCTGGCTTTTGATACGATATATGCCGAAGGNCAGCGTCGCTATGTGGAGAGTCTTTCGGCCTATGCCCGCCAGTTTCTCGGGCGCATTCAAAAGCCTGAGGTGGATGTCATCAAGGGTCTCCCTCCGGCTATTGCCATTTCCCAGAAGCAGGGTGCACATAATCCAAGATCAACCGTAGGAACCACAACGGAAATTTATGATTACCTCAAGCTGCTCTATGCCCGGATAGGGAAAACCTATTCACCCGTGAGCGGGAAGCTGGTTAAGAAACATTCCGTTACCGATGTGGTTGATTTCATTCTTCAGCAACCGGAAGGAACCAGATTGATTCTGGCATGCCCATTGCCAGCATACGGACAGAAAGATTTGCCGCAGATGCTCCGTCTTCTTCTGCAGCAGGGAATTACCCGGCTTATCTGCGGCGACAAAGCCATGCTGATTGAAGAAATGGAAGAAGAAGACCTGCAGAAGCTTCAGCCTTCCTGCACACGCATGGTTATCGACCGTTTTGTGGTAGGGCATGATGCCGATTCAGTAACCCGTTACGGTGATTCCGTTCAGACAGCCTTTACTCTTGGGCACGGTGAGTGCTGGATCATGTCGGGTGAGGAGGGAAAACAGACTATCAATGAACATTTTTCCGACCGCTTTGAAGCCGATGGAATCAGTTTTGAGGAACCTACCGAACTTATGTTCAGTTTCAATAGTCCTGTTGGCGCCTGCCCGGTATGCGAAGGGTATGGAAGCATCATCGGAATTGATGAAAATCTCGTTGTGCCCGATAAAGGCCTTTCTGTATATGAAGATGCGATTGCCTGCTGGAAGGGCGAAAAAATGAAGCGTTGGAAAGAAAGGCTGATCATGCAGGCCGACAAATTCGGTTTTCCCATTCATAAACCCTATTATCAGCTTACAGAGGAACAAAAACGGGTTTTGTGGGAAGGAAATAAATATTTTCCCGGCATCAATGCCTTTTTTCAGCATGTTGAGGAGAAAAAATACAAAATTCAATACAGGGTATTGCTTTCCAGGTACAGGGGAAGAACGGTATGTCCTGAATGCAAAGGCATGCGGCTCAAAAAACAGGCTGAGTGGGTAAAAATCGGCGGGAAAAGCCTTCCGGAACTTGTCCGGCTTCCTTTGAATGAAGTGACAACTTTTTTCCGTTCCCTTCGTTTGTCGGCACACGAACGTGAAATCAGCGCCCGGCTGCTCGAAGAAATTATGAGCCGCTTGCAGTACCTTGAAGAGGTGGGGCTGGGTTATCTTACCCTGAACCGTTTGTCATCAACTCTTTCCGGAGGGGAATCACAGCGGATTCGTCTGGCTACCCAGCTGGGAAGCAATCTGACCGGTTCCCTGTACATCCTTGACGAACCGAGTATCGGTCTGCATCCCCGTGATACCGGACTGCTGATTCATGTATTGAAACAACTGCGTGATTCGGGCAATACCGTTCTGGTGGTTGAGCATGATGAAGAGATCATCAGGGCCGCCGACACCGTTGTTGATATTGGTCCCGGTGCCGGGCGACTGGGAGGAGAAATTATGTTCTGCGGAACCCATAAGGAACTGGAAACGTGTCAGAACAGCCATACCGCCGACTATCTCACGGGCAGGAAAGAGATTCCCGTCCCGGCCAGGAGAAGAAAATGGAATAGTTATATCGAAATTACAGGAGCCAGGGAAAACAATCTGAAGAACATCGATGTCAGATTTCCTTTAAACATTCTGACCGTGGTAACCGGCGTCAGCGGCTCGGGAAAATCTTCTCTTGTATGCGATATTCTGTACCCTGCCCTGAAAAGAATGATCCATGATTCGGCCGAGAAAACCGGTCAGTTCGGAACAATAAAAGGAGACATCGGTGCCATCAGGTCGGTTGAAATGGTTGACCAGAATCCCATCGGACGATCAAGCCGCTCCAATCCGGTTACCTACATCAAGGCCTGGGACGAAATCAGAAAATTGTATGCTGCCCAGCCCGTTGCCGAACATTACCGGCTGAATCCTTCTCATTTTTCTTTCAACGTGGAAGGAGGGCGCTGCGAAGAATGCCAGGGAGAGGGAGTTATCCACATCGAAATGCAGTTTATGGCCGATGTGACCCTTGTCTGCGAAAGTTGCCAGGGAAAGCGTTTTAAGGAAGATGTGCTGGAGGTAACTTACCAGGGAGCTAACATATACGATGTACTGGAAATGACGGTTGATGAGGCTATTGCTTTCTTCGGCCAGTCGAAGAATACCATGAGCAGGCGGGTTGTGGAGAAACTCCGGCCGCTTGCCGATGTGGGTCTTGGATACATTAAGCTGGGACAGTCGTCCAGTACCCTCAGCGGCGGTGAAAGCCAGAGGGTTAAGCTGGCATCCTTTCTGAGCCATGAAAATGCAGAAGGAGGTACTGTTTTCATTTTTGATGAACCTACTACCGGCCTTCATTTCCATGATATCAGAAAACTGCTGGACGCCTTTCAGGCTCTGATAGAACATGGTAATTCCATCATTGTGATAGAACACAATATGGAAGTCATTAAATGTGCTGACTGGATAATTGATCTTGGCCCGGAAAGCGGCAACAGGGGAGGAATGGTGGTTTGTGAAGGGACACCTGAAANGGTTGCTGCCTGTGAACAATCGTATACAGGGAAATATCTCCGGAAAAAGCTAAAGCAGGTTACTTCTCTTTGAATCCAAACATAATAGCAACGCAACCCTGCTGGATTGCATCAGGGCTTGACCCTGAGGAAGGCACCTTTACATAGATTTTCAGCTGCTGGCTCGACTCAAGCTTGAAATCCCATGTTTTGGCATAGTTATTCTTCTTGTTGTCGTACAGAACGTTTTTGTTGGCATCAATTACTTTGAATTCGATGGGAGGCAGTGCATCTGATCCGCAGATGGCAATACGGTATTCCTGGTCAGAATAAAAGGTTTTGTAAAGTTCTGCTTCTTCTCCTTCAACAAGAACAGCGGCGTGGAAATTGCCATCGTGAATATAGGGAGTAAGTTCAAGCTTGCAGATTTTCTTGGCGAATCCTTTACATTGAGCATTCCCATTGAGGGGTACCATGACCAGAATTGCTATAGCAAGGGTTGCTTGTAAGACTTTTTTCATACGTCGCGGTATTTATAATGTAAAGTTGGTTCTGATGTTTTTAGCCTTCTCGCGCAGTTCGTCAAATATTTCCTGTGTGATCTGAATTTCCGATTTGGATTTGAGGAGTGTTACCTTGGTTTTGGGATCTTCTACCGGCGTGATGGCAGAGGTTTTGATGGTAATCTTGTCGAAGGTTTTTTTCAGATCATTCATTTGTTCAAGAATGCTTTCAACATCAGGGTTATCTTTGTTTTCTTCAAGAAGTCGCAATACAATTTCGAGCGAGAACTTTTGTTCCACAATCCTCTCTACGAGTTTATTTTCTTTCACCGGGCTTTTTCCCACGAGCTGGGTGGCAATATAGAGTCCTTCTACCCAGCCGCCCACCAGTACGATGCTTGCCACTGCTTTGCGTTCGTTTTCCAGCAGGAAGGAATTGGACGACATGAGCGTTTCGGAGATAATATTCATCAGTTCATCCCGGTTGTTCACGTTTTCTTCCAGGCGATCGATGGTGGTCTGATCGATGGCATCAAGGATGCCCAGACCATCGGCCATCTTTTTAGCGGCCTGCATATAATTGATGGAAGTCTGCGTCTGGTCAAAAAGGCTGGCAAAACTGAGGTCGGTCGAGAAAATTCCCAGGTTCAGCGCCATCTGCCTGTTGGTAGTATAGTTATTGGCGTTGGATAAGGGGTTCAGAAGACTTTCATTGTACTTGGCTCCGGCTGATTTCAGCAAAACTGCTGTTTCAAGCGGGGAGGGGAGCGAGTAAAAGACTTTTTTCGCTTCGTTCAGGTCTTCAAATATCTCATCTCCGGCAGTAAGATCTACGGTATTTTGTTCGTTACTGGTATTCTTACTCCCTTCTGACCGGCATCCGGTCATCATGGCAAGTGCGAGCAGCAAGCCGAGAAAGGAACCGGTTTTGACAGAAATATTTCGCAGCCACATAGGGTTAGGGTTTAAAGGTCGTTGTTTGACTTAGTTGAGTAAAAGTACAAATTTTTTGAATAAAAAAAATAGTAGGTGGTTAAAATTGAGGCGGAGTGATCATAAGTTTCTGAAAATGTTTGTTCAAAGAAATTGTGCATTAAGCTGTGCTTTTACTTTATTCTGGCAGGATTAACCAGATGTCTTCCTTTTCCTGTACCGTGAAGTTTAATAAATGCATTGAATGGGATTTTGTTGTCAGTATGTCCGGTCGGTTAACAGATCGGCATAGGCGGGGTCGAGCGAATCAGTCCATCCAATGAGATAACGGGTTAATGGTCCGATGGACATGCTTTCAATGCTCCTTCCATAAGGATCCTGCATAATATCGTCAGGAAACTCATTCTTGGCCAGCCGGATTTTGCGTTCACTCTTGCGGAAAGGAGTTTTATACAGATCGGCTGCCCCGAAAAGATGCAGAAAATTGTGGGCAATTTCCGAAGGGTATTTGTAACTGACTATCCCAAACTCAACATCGTTTGTATCGAAGGTGTTCACCTGCAGCGATATATCAACCCGGAAATAATTATTGAGGAAAAACAGAAGGGCAACACTTTCCACAGCGTGGTCGTCGCGCAAAAAGGCAACCAGCCTTTCCTTGTTCCTGGGATTTTTGATTTCGGGAATCCCGTCTTTTTCAGGCATTACATAGGCGCTTCCNACCCTCTTGGCCACATTGTCGCCCCAGGTATTCAGCTCTTCCAGCCCTTTTCTGAGCCCCAGTTTTTCGATGGTTTTGCTTACCGTACCATACGTCAGATTTCTGCTTACGGTGGAATATTCCTTACCTATGTAATAATCCGTTTTTATTCGCAGGGGAACTCCTGCTGCTGCAGCCTGGTTGTGCAGCCACTTTACTGCCGTTGCAATGGAATCAAGGGTGGTCCGGATATCAAATTCAGTCCAGGGCGCAGTTTCTTTGTTGTCAACAAAAACAAAGTACAGCAGTACATCTCCTTTCAGAACCTTGCACACATTTTTATTNCGGCTTTCCCTGTAGTCAATCCGCTTCAGGGAAAAGGAGGAGGGGATCATGGCCAGCCCTGCAATAATCAGAATCCCTGCAATGGTACGCATAACTGAAAAACGCTTTNCGGTCAAAAATAATAAAACATTTTGAGCTTGATTGTATGCTTTATCAAGCCGGTTTATTTTGCCGGTTATAATATTTGCAGATATCGGTAAGTCCGCATTGATGGCATTTGGGCTTTCGTGCCTGACAGATATACCGTCCGTGAAGTATTAACCAATGATGGGCTTTGGGAATGAGGTCTTCGGGGATGAACTCCACTAACTGCCGTTCGGTCTGCAGGGGATTCTTTGCCCTGTATGTAAGTCCCAGACGGGCAGCTACGCGGAATACATGGGTGTCAACAGCCAGCACCGGACGGTTGTATAAAACAGAGGCCATAACGTGCGCTGTCTTTCTTCCTACTCCGGGAATTTTCTGCAGTTGATCCGGATCTTCCGGTATCGTGCCGTTGAAATTGTCCACTACTGTTCTGGCCATGCCAACCAGATACCTTGCTTTGCTGTTGGGATAGGAGCAGGTACTGATGAAGGGAAATACCTCTTTTTCGGATGCTTTGGCCAGGGCAAACACGTCGGGGAAACGCCTGAAAAACGCAGGGGTAATCAAATTAACTCTTTTGTCGGTGCATTGGGCNGAAAGGATTACAGCTACCAGCAACTGATAGGGATCCTTATACAAAAGCTCCGTTTCAGCTACCGGCATTGTCTCCGAAAAATAGGCAATGAACCTCTCAAAACGCTCCCTGCGTGTCATACTAAATAGGGTTGTTATACCACAAGTATAAATATTTTTTGCAATTCTGACTTCAATATATTATATTTGCGCCTGATAAAGCTCTTGAAGAATGAAGAGGAAAATTACATCGGGTTTTTATTTTTATTTTTTTGGAATAACGTGACGGGATTATCTGGACACGCAGAAGGCGTTTTGTGATAATCCCGGACAGTATCCGGGATTTTTTTTTAAATATAGTTGCTATGGATTCATTNACGAAAAACAAAACATTGCGGATTGCCATTCAGGGTGGTTTTGGAGCATTTCATGACATTGCCGCCCGCCTTTACTTTGAAAACCAGCCGATAGAAATCATACCCAATGATACGTTCAAGGACTTGTTTGCATCGCTGAAGGCAAGGGAAGCTGACGTGGGAATAATGGCCATCGAAAATTCCCTGGCCGGAAGTATCCTCCCCAATTATACCATTCTTAAGGAATCGGGAATGAAGATCATCGGCGAAATTTACCTTCAGATTACCCTCAACCTTGTTGCACTTCCGGGCCAGTCCATCAGCGATCTCAGCGAGGTTTTTTCCCATCCTATGGCGATACTGCAGTCACAGCAGTTTTTTGGCAACTATCCNCATATCAGACTGGTAGATAGCATCGATACCGCCATCAGTGCAAAGGAAATAGCCGAAAAACAGCTCAGGGGAGTAGGCGCCATTGCCAGCAAGTACGCTGCTGAAAAATACAATCTGGAAATCCTGGCCGAAGGGATTGAAAGCAACAAAATGAATTACACGCGTTTCCTTATTGTCAAGGATACCAACGGCAATATTAAAGGGAACGGGCGCATCAACAAATCATCGGTTTCTTTTTCCCTTGCACATGAAATCGGAGGGCTTTCAAAGATTTTGTCCATCCTGTCGTATTATAACATGAANCTGACCAAGATACAGTCCATGCCCATACCGGGCAGAGACTGGGAATACCATTTTTATGTGGATATGATGTTTACCGACTATCGTTTGTATCTGCAGTCACTTGAAGCCATAAGGCCTTTTACAAGCGATCTTACCATATTGGGTGAATACGAAAAAGGAAAATCAGTTACAGGATAAAACGCGTGAATATGAAAATTGAACCATTCAGACTACCGGGGGTTTCGGAGGAGAGGCCTCTGATAATTGCCGGGCCGTGCAGTGCGGAATCCGAAGAACAGGTGCTGACAGTGGCACGTTCATTATCGCAAATGGGCATACGGATTTTCCGGTCCGGATTATGGAAACCGAGAACACGCCCGAATGCCTTTGAAGGGCATGGCTCAGCCGCTCTTCCCTGGCTCCGGCGCGTAAAGGAAGAGACAGGCATGTACGTTGCAACGGAGGTTGCCAATGTTAAACATGTATACGAAGCCCTCAGGGGAGGAATTGATATTATGTGGATTGGCGCCCGGACTACCGCCAATCCCTTTGCCGTTCAGGAAATTGCCGATACCCTCAAGGGAGTGGATATTCCGGTGCTCATTAAGAATCCGGTGAATCCGGACCTTGAGTTATGGATTGGCGCTATCGAACGTCTCTATCATTCCGGAATCCGCCGGCTGGGCGTCATCCACAGGGGCTTCTCCAAATACGAACAAACGGCTTACCGAAACCATCCCCAATGGCAGATCCCTATTGAACTTAAACGCAGGTATCCGGAACTGACCATTATTACCGATCCCAGCCATATCTGCGGAAACAGGGAAAACCTCCTGCAGGTTTCACAGCAGGCAATGGACCTGAACTTTGACGGACTGATTATTGAAACACACCCTGATCCCGACAATGCCCTCAGTGATGCCAAACAGCAAATAACACCGGACCAGCTGAAGCTTCTCCTTTCCCGGCTTGTTTTGCGCCACCAGGAAGTCGACGCACTTGCCAGGGTTACCCTCGATGAACTCAGGGAACAAATCGACCAGTATGATGATCAGCTGATGAACCTCCTGGAAAGAAGAATGGGAATCTCTGAAAAAATAGGAGAGTACAAACGGAAAAATAATATTACTATCTTGCAAACCCGCCGGTGGGATGAAATTATTACCAACCGTGTGAAACAGGGACTGGAAAAAGGCCTTAGCATGGAATTTGTAACCAAAATCTTCGAAGCCATTCACCAGGAATCCATCAATCATCAGACAGCCGTGATGAATAAACAGGATGAACCAGTTTCAGATACGACGCAAAAGTGAGATGCAAAAATTATGGAAACGTTGATTATTCGTACCGGAAATCACCAGTCACAGGTATTGCTGGGCGAATCATACAACCAGGTTGGAAAGTATCTGCCTGATGCACGGGTTATAGCAGTTACAGATAAGAATGTTTACGAGCATTACAGGGCATTCATCAGACAATGGCCGGTTATTGTCATTAAACCGGGAGAACGAAACAAGACATTCGAAACCCTGGAGTACATCATCGATAAACTGATCCGGCTGAATGCCGACAGGAGTACCTTTGTTCTGGGAATCGGCGGAGGAATTGTCTGCGACATTACCGGCTTTGCTGCTTCGATCTATATGCGCGGTTTGCGGTTTGGCTTTATCTCCACCTCCCTGCTTTCACAGGTCGATGCCAGTGTGGGAGGCAAAAACGGCATCAATTTCAGGGGATATAAAAACATGGTTGGCGTTTTCCGTCAGCCCGACTTTGTGCTGTGTGACCCCTCCATGCTGAAAACACTTGATAACCATGAATTTATAACAGGGTTTGCTGAAGTGATCAAAGCAGCTGCCATCAGGGATGAAAGCTTCTTTTCCTGGCTGGAAGCTAATTACAAAGCTGCGTTGAATCATGATCCTGAGGCTCTGGAGCAAATGATTTACCGCTCGGTAAAAATTAAAGCAGAGGTGGTGGAACTGGACGAGAAAGAGAGAAACCTCCGGAGAATTCTTAACTTTGGCCATACATTTGGTCACGCTCTGGAGAAAGTTACAGGAATATCGCACGGGGAAGCCGTTTCTGTTGGTATGGTGATGGCGGCAAAATTGTCGGAAAAAACAGGAACGGCACCGGCCGGAACAGCCCTGCGGCTTCAGCAGTTGCTCAGCGGCGTGGGATTGCCCCTGCTTTCTCCCGTTCCTCCTGATGATCTGGTGGATGCAATGTCGCGGGATAAGAAAAAAGAAAAGGAACAAATGTTTCTTGTACTTTTACGCCGTATCGGCGAGGCCGTAACAATGCCGATGCCCTATACCGAATTAAAACAACACCTCCATGATTTGCGTTAGTATTGCAGAATCATCGTTCGAAAACTGCCTTGCGGCGGTCCGCAGGGAACCTTTCAGCGAAATCCGGCTTGACCAGGCTTCTTTTTCTCCCGAACAGATCACAAAGCTGTTTTCCTCAGGAAACCGGATCATCGCTACCTGCCGCCCGGGAAATCATGATGACGCACTGCGGAAAGAGATGCTCATCCGTGCCGTCGAATCAGGAGCTGCCTATGTTGATATTGAACTCGAAGCCTCTTCTGATTACCGGAATGAAATAATTAAGGTGGCAAGAAAACGCAATTGCCAGGTCATTATTTCCTTTCACGACTACCTCGACACACCGGTAATAAGCCGGCTCGAAAAAAATCTCGAACTGTGCTATTGTGCCGGAGCCGATATCGCCAAAATTGCCTGCATGGTGAATGACCGTGAAGCCCTGCTTCGTTTGTTCCAGTTGTATTATTATAAGGGCCGGAAGGTCATTGTGGGCATGGGGCTGTTTGGCCCTTTGTCGCGGATTGCTGCCCTGTCGCTTGGTTCGGAATTTACTTTTGCATCGCTGGTGGGCGGAAAGCAAACGGCACCCGGACAGCTGACAAGGCAGGCAATGGAACAGATTCTCACCATCCTGGGGATACATACTGAGGTAAAGCAACCACAATGATTTCTCTATGAACAGTTTCGGAAGACTATTCAGGATGCATATTTTCGGAGAATCACACGGTTCGTCTGTCGGCGTCGTTCTGGATGGTTGTCCTGCCGGAATACCTCTGGGGCCCGATGATTTCCTGCCCGATCTTTCGCGGCGGAAAGCCGGTTCGTTGGGTACAACGCCCCGTCAGGAAGAAGATAGGCCGGAACTGGTGAGCGGAATTTTTAACGGTTTTACCACCGGAGCGCCATTGACAGTACTTTTCAGAAATACCAATACCCGTTCACAGGATTATACACAACTGCGGGAAACTCCGCGTCCGGGCCATGCTGATTATACGGCATCAGTCAAATTCGGAGGTTTTGAAGATTACAGGGGCGGCGGCCATTTTTCCGGACGTCTGACCCTTGGGCTTGTAGCGGCAGGTGTGGTGGCAAAGAAGATCATTCATCCGGTGGAAGTCAGTGCTTCCCTCATTGAAGCCGGAGGCAAAACCGACATTCAGAAGGCGGTGGAAGAGGCCGTCGCCCGGAAAGATTCTATCGGAGGTATTGTCGAATGCAGGGTACAAAACCTTCCGGCCGGCCTGGGGGAACCTTTTTTTGATTCGGTGGAAAGCATGATCAGCCATGCGGTTTTTGCTGTCCCCGCCATGAAGGGAATCGAATTCGGGTCCGGTTTCAGGGCGGCCCGTATGTGGGGCAGTGAACACAATGACGCCTTTGTAGGCCGGGACGGTACCACCCGCACCAACAACGCCGGAGGAATCAACGGGGGCATTACCAACGGTAATGAACTGGTATTCAGGGTGGCCGTTAAACCAACCTCCAGTACCTCTCAGGTTCAGCATACCTTGAATTTCAGAACAGGAGAAATGACCGATCTGAAAATTGAAGGAAGGCACGATACCTGCATCGCCCTGCGGGTGCCTGTGGTGATTGAAGCTGTTACTGCTGNCGTACTGGCTGATCTTATGCTGATCGAACAAAAGATACATCGTATTATTCATCCGAAAACAAAATGAGGACTTGCGTTCTATGAAAATTTTGATTACCGGTGCAGGGAAGATGGGTTCGTGGTTGGTGGAGTCACTCTGTCTGGACCATGATGTGGCCGTTTATGACAAGGACAAGACGAAGCTGAAGTACCTTTTTCATGCGCACAGGTTCATTTCTGCCGAAGAAATACAATCCTTCAGGCCCGAACTGATGATCAATGCCGTAAGCCTGCAGCATACCGTGCCGGCCTTCAGGGAAGTTTTACCCTTATTGCCCGAAGATTGCATCATCTCCGATATCACTTCGGTAAAGAACGGATTGAAGAAATTCTATCAGAGCACCGGAAGAAGGTATGTTTCAACCCATCCCATGTTCGGGCCNACCTTTGCCAATGTAAAGGAATTGCGCCATGAGAATGCCATCATCATATCGGAAGGCGACAGCGAGGGACAGGAATTTTTCAAAAAGTTTTATGGTTCCTTTGGCCTGAAGATTCATTACTATACCTTCGAAGAACATGACCAGACCATTGCGTATTCCCTGTCAGTTCCCTTTGCCTCAACCCTTGTATTTGCTGCCTGTATGAAACAGCAGGATGCTCCGGGTACCACCTTTATGAAACACATGGCCATTGCCAGAGGGCTTCTTTCGGAAGACAACTATCTTTTATCAGANATCCTNTTAAACCCCTATACCCTGGAGCAGGTGGAAAAAATCCATGGCCAGCTTGACCAGCTCATTCAGATGATCCGCAGTAAAGATACGCCCGGCCTGCATGCTTTTTTTGATACACTGCGGGCAAATCTCGGTGTCAAATAAATACCCTTTACCAGCCGGGATTTTGTTTCAGCATGCCTTCCATTACGTTGATTTCGGAAATCGGTATAGGCAGAAACTCAGAGCGTCCGGGTACAAAGTTGGTAATATAATCTTCCGGTTTTGCCCAGACCACGTTTTTCTCATCAGGTTTTCCCCAGCGGACGAGATCGAAAAAGCGCAGGCACTCGAAGGCGAGCTCTACGTCACGTTCATGAATGATGGCTTCTTTGGTGAGTGCACTCAGGGCCGGCATTCCTGCCCGTGCCCGCACCCGGTTCAATGCAGCAAGCCCCTCTGAAGAAGACGGATTCAGATGGTATTCGGCTTCGGCAAACATCAGCAGTACATCAGAAAATCGCAGCGAACGCCAGTTGTTAGGATCCTGAAAAGGGGCCGCCGGATTCGCCAGGTGAACAGGATAACAGTATTTTTTCAAACCATAGCCCTGCGATATGGCTGTCAGATTGTGAATTCCGATTTTGAACGGAACCAGATAATAATCGGGCTTGTTCGGGTACCATTGATCGATGATATCGCCGGGAGAAAAAATGCTTGCATAAAACCTGGGATCTTTTTTCAGACCGGCAGGGTGATTGGTCACTGATTCATATTGCTCTGCCATTTTCCTGGTAGGTACTACATTCCGCCAGCCGTTAATCCCGAAGTAAGCCGAGAACAATGATCCGTCATTCTGCCAGCCTGGATTCCAGTAGTGGCCCCAGGTGGTAAAACCGTCGTTAAACTGAACGGAAAAAACAGATTCCTTGTTATTCTCAGCTTTGTATGTTTTTTGGGATGATTTAAGGTCGAAAGGGGAGAAATTGCAGAGGTAGGCGTAAACGTAATCAACCGAATCAGCATTGCTTTCAGGCGGCATCATCAGGTCATGGGGACCCTGATCAATAAGGATTTTCAGATAATAAGATGCCGAATCCCATACCTGCTGGTACAGGTAGGTTTTTCCCAGCATGGCGAGAGCTGCGCCCCGTGTGGCCCGGCCGATATCTTCCGGTTTCGTCCAGAGCCAGGGTAATTCATCAATAGCCGAACGAAACTCATTTTCTACAAAATCATAAATCTGATGCTGGGGAGTATTACCGTATTTAATATTCGGATCTTCGGTTGCATAGGTAACCAGAGGAGGTGCATTAAAAATACTGGCCAGATAGAAATAATAGAATCCTCTTAAAAAATGCAGCTGTCCGTAATACAGTTTCTTTGTTTCTTCTGCCATTGGAATGTCGGGAAGGTGCTGCAGGAGAATATTGCACCGGTAAACCCCCTTGAACAGATCGTAGTAAAGCGAACCTACCCGGCCGTCATCGGCTTTAAAAATATAGAGTTCATATTGGGCGTTTTCGTGTATCAGCCTGTCGTCAAGGGAGTAAAAGAGAAACTGGAACGTATTTCCATTAAACCCTCTCCAGCCAAGCGGAGAGTATGCGGCAATCAGGGCATCGGATGCATCACGTTCCGTCCGGTAGAAATTTCCGGTTGTGACGGCATTTTTATTTTCCAGGTACAGATAGTCTTCACCGCAACCGGCCAGAACAAGCAATGCTAAGATCAGCCGGGCTTTTGCAAAGGAATATTGAAGTGTTTTCATTTTTTTTTTTGATTAACCAGGTTAAAAATCAATCTGCACACCACCCATAAAGGTTCTTGGAAGCGGGTAGTTTCCATAGTCAATTCCGAAGTTCAGATTTTGTTTACTTCCGATTTCAGGATCATATCCTGTATATTTTGTGAAAGTGTAGAGGTTGGATGCGTTAAGATAGAGCCTGAGCGATCGGATGCGCAGGAAAGACAGGAGCTTGGGGGGAAGTGTATAGCCAACCTGAAGGTTTTTGATACGGAGAAAGGATCCGTTTTCGACAAAGAAGCTTGAAATTCTGTTGTTATCGTTTGGGTCAATAATGCTTGCCCTGACCTGTTTGCTGGTGTGATGGGATGGTGACCAGAAATCAAGTGCTTCGCGAAGTTTGTTATTGTCTTTTCCTTCCGGGTCGGTGGCCAGGCCGGCATTTGCCCTGAAATCGTTATATATGTCAACATTTTGTACTCCGTATAAAAAGATGGCCAGGTCAAACTGCCCGTAACCTGCATCAATGTTAAAGCCATACGTAAAATCGGGAACGGGTTTCCCAATGATTACCCTGTCCAGATCATTCACTCTCCCGTCGCGGTTAATGTCGCGGAACCGGATATCGCCCGGGCTTGTTTTTTCATTCTGAAAAGCATGGTTATGAACTTCGTCCCAGCTCTGGAAAATTCCGTCAGCAATATATCCGTAAAAACTGCTGATGGTATGCCCTTTCATCGTAATACTATGGCTTTCAATAATATTTCTTCCAGCCGGCAGGTTGGTAACAATATTTTTAATAGTAGTCAGGTTGCCGTTCAGGGAATATTTCCATTTCCCGGCTGACTTTCTGTAGGTCACATTCAACTCAATTCCTTTATTGATCATATTGGCCACGTTTCCCCAGGGTTCAAATCCTTCAAGACGCCCATGGATGCTTGAAATGGGTATGGTAGCCAGCATTTTTTGCTGATCCTTGTAATAGTATTCGAAGGTAAATTCCAACTGGTTGCGGAACAGAATCAGGTCAAGTCCCAGATTGGTCATAGCGGCTTCTTCCCATTGGATGGCTGCATTTCCGAAATTGTACAGCGGCCCGCGCCCGAAAACGGTCCGCCCGGGATCTCCCATCGCTGTTACAAATTCAACTTTTGGTTCAATATAACTTTCATACTGAAACGAACCGATGTTTTCATTTCCTGTTACTCCATACCCTATGCGCACTTTACCTGCTGTGATCCAGCTGTATTTCTGCAACAGGTCTTCATTGAATTTCCAGGCAACGGAAAATGAAGGGAAGGTGCCCCATTTGTGTTTGGGACCAAATTTGGAGGATCCGTCTTTTCTAAGGCTTGCGGTGAGAAAATATCGCCCGTTATAATCATAGATAATTCTTCCCAGGTAGGATTCCATTCGCTCCTGTCCGGCATACCCGCTGGCGGTGTAGGTAGTAGGATCGGCCATGGCCAGAACATTGAGATTTTCAAAATCAAAATTGGCTCCTTTCCCGCTCAGGCTTTCCCCTTTTCCGTCTTCGTTGGTATGGACAAATGTCAGCGCAAGGTTATGTTTGCCAAAGGTGTTTTCATAAATCAGCTGTTTATCCCAGAAATATTTTCCGCCCTGGTCGCGCGACATGAAGAGGGTACTTACATAACGCGAACGGCCTCCTATAGTCCCGAGTTCATATACAGGATTCCATTGTCTTACCTGATAGAAGTTCATGTCGTATCCGAAATTGGTTCTGAACTTGAACCCTTTGAAGATTTCTACCTCACCATACAAACTCACAAGAAAACGGGTACTTTTGTTGGTGTTGTCATTCAGCATTTGCTCCGCCACCGGATTGGTTCGTTCATTCACCGGAGTTACTTCGGGCGTGGGTCCGGCATACCCCCCCTTATTATTTTTGTCATACACCGGCATCAGAGGTGAAGTCTTGGCCGCTATAATCCACGGATTGCCGTTGGTATAATGGCTCTGGTCGTCAATTCCGATATTGCTGAAATTGAACGATTCTCCTATTTTGATTCGCCTGCCCACTGAGAAATCAGAATTTGCCTTCAGGGTATAACGGGTCATGGAGGTTCCGATCAATATGCCGTTTTCATTGTAAAAATTTCCTGAAATCATGTACGTACTTTTCTCCCCGCCGCCCAGAATTCTCAGATCGTAGTTTTGTCCGACGGCCGGTTGCGAAATTTCTTTCTGCCAGTCGGTATCTACGTTTCCGTTCAGGGCTCTCACCGAATCGGAATACGCAACCGGAAATGGCATAGGAACCGTGGTAAACGGATCGGAATTGTAATACCGGTAGGCTGAATCCATGAGGGCAACGTATTCATCGGCATTCAGAATGTCATACAATCTGGGTATTTTTGAGTACGAAACATAAGAAGAAAACGATACCTGAGGTTCGCCCTTTTTTCCCCGCCTGGTGGTAATCATTACTACCCCGTTGGCTCCTCTTGCTCCATAGATGGCTGTAGCTGAAGCGTCTTTCAGGATATTAACCGACTCGATGTCGTTCGGGTTTAAATGATTCAACCCTCCGGTAATAGGGAAGCCGTCGATCACATAAAGTGGTTCTGATTCCCGGTTTATCGATCCTATGCCTCTGATTTTTACCGATACCTCTGAACCGGGCCGCCCCGAAGTGCTTGTAACCCATACCCCTGCCGCTTTCCCCTGGATCGCCCTGTCAAAACTCATGGAGTTGGTTTTGGCAATCTGCTCCGAACTCACTACCGATACAGCGCCGGTAAGATCTTTTTTCTTGACGGTACCGTACCCGATTACCACAATTTCGTCAAGAACTTCGGCCTTAACCGATAAGGCAACGTCAATCCGGTTTCTTCCTTCAACCGGAATAACTTGCGTTTCAAGACCCACAAACGAGAACTGCAGGGTGTCGGCCGCCGTTCGGCATGCTATTCGGTACGTTCCGTCAGGAGCTGCAATTACGCCGATGGTGGTTCCTTTAATCGCTACATTGGCTCCCGGAAGAGGTTCCGATGTGGATGCATCAGTGATCAGGCCCTGAACCACAAATTCCTGAGCCGGCAAACTGGCCGTACTCAGCAGGATCAGAAATGGCATCATGAATAGCAGGTTTAACCTGCTATTGTGTGCGTTTAATGAAAAGATCATACACGTGTTGGTTTAGTTGGTTACTTTTTGTCATAATATTAAGCAAAATACAGTAATTCTGTATTCGTTTCCGGGGAAATTGCAGACGAAATGAACACACAACAGGAAACCTAAGATATTTTCCTGCAGTTGTTTGGATTAAATATTGCGTAAGAATTGACCTGTAACCGGGTCAACTTTTACATGTTCAGATGTTTCATGGCTTCATAGATGAGAAATGCCGGCCATACAATGGCTTTCAGAAAGCCCAGC
>JGI24721J44947_10005423_pt1 | contig 17458 bp, 15 predicted proteins | sample YelNatPaOPGAMG01_FD_44947 | JGI IMG/M metagenome (IMG submission 44947)
TTAAGCCAGTTGTCCCGAGAATTAAACTCCATAGCAACTATGCTACCCTCCACATTCTTCCCATCTAACTCCTGCAAGTCGCCTCCCCCAGCGTAAATCAGGCTTCCAACTATCCCGCCGGACGGGGTTGGGCAAGGGTTAACACCGTTAGGATAAAGCGCGTAAGCGTTAAACCTGGCTTTAAAAGGCTCTAAAGCCTCGACATAGGTCTCCTCATCATAGGGCACCAGTACCTTATACTTGTGTTTCTGGGTCACTATCCCCACATCATTCTTAAGATAAGAGTAAAGGTATTCCAGCGTCTTGTAGTAGCCCGGGTAACCAGTCATCCTAGAACCATAGGAAGACACTTCTGCCACAAACCTGTTCATCCAAGCCGTGTCTATCGGAAACAGTTCTTCGTCAGCTGAAACAGGACTTTTGAAAGCAGAATTCAAATCAGGCTTTAAAGATGTGTAGTATTGCTGCCCATAGATTGGTGGAACCTGTGTGACAGATATTAAGAGGATGGATAGGGAGAGAAGCAGTATCGACATGATCTTAATCCTGCCAGCCATGTCTTTTGTAAAAATGGAAGTAGACCGGCTTATAAGTTTTTAGCAAATTAAAAATTTTTATATTGGAGCATCACGGTGGAAATCGAGGTGAAGGGCCCCTGACGGAAGCCTCGCAGGAATTTTCACCGGGATTGACTTGGAGAAGCATCCTAGCAATGATAATGGCTGCACTAATCTTCCTGCCCTCCTCAATATACTTATGGTTTGCAGTAGGATCCGGAGTGAGCACAGCCGCAACCTATGTGACAGCAATACTTTTCACAGCCTTAACACAGATTTACGGCAGGAGGCTTTCAAGACAGGAGCTTTTCATAATATATTCTATCGTAGGAGGAATAGGCGGAGCCATGCCCATGTACTACTGGCTTGTCTACAGGTCTTACTACGTTACTAATCCTTTAAGCCTAGAGTTCAAGCTTTTCAACACTCCATTAAGGGAATATGTTCCCACATGGATGTCTCCCCCAGCAACTTCAGTCGTCCACCAGCTGAGAACCCTGTTGCATCCAGACTGGTTTTTCGCCCTAGGCGTAAACCTTGCCTTCTCAATCCTGGGCCTGGCAGCAGAACTATCCATAGGCATACTGTTCTCCTACCTGTACGTGGTGGAGGAGCCTCTGCCATTCCCGTTCGCACAGATCGACACAGCCATGGTGAACACNCTGCACGANAGGAGGCCTCAGGANCTGCTTTACTTCATCCTGTCTCTAACGATTGGAGCAATATACGGCTTAATACTTTACCTGGCGCCTATGCTCATCGGCCCCCAGGCGCGTTTAATCCCATACCCCTGGGTTGACTTAACACCCTACACGCAGTTCTTCCTGCCTGGGGCTGTAATAGGCATAGCAACAGACCCGTTGAGCTTCCTCTACGGCATGATCCTGCCTCCCTCGCTGACTTTCGCTATGCTCGTGGGGTCAGTAATCACATGGGTCTTCGGAAACACTCTTACTCTAACAACCTTCAAAAGCTTCTCTCCCCAGTGGGTTGAGGAGTATTCACCAGGGATGGGAATATTCCTGATACTTCAGAGAGCAGGCTTAAGACTCTGGCTCTCCCTGTTCATGGGTCTATCCTTCGGCCTAGCGATCTATCTTTTAGCCGCGACAAGCAAGAAGATCCTTGCAGCTTTCAAAACACTTCCGAAAATAAGCAGGCTGAAGGGTGGGCCAGGATATCCTTCACCAAGGATACTGCTCGCCACATTCTTCTGCTCCACCGTTTTAAGCGCACTGCTCTACAATATTCTCCTCCCGGATGTTCCATTGTGGCTCCCCATAATTGTTTCAGTAGGGTTCAGCTTCGTCCTAGCGTCTGTCGGCGCCAGGATTTATGGTGAACTCGGGCTGACCTTCTCCGCCGACTTCATATACAACATGTGGAAAGCAGCCATATACTTCAGTCCCTACAATGGCTATGCTGGATGGATTTTCACACCCGCCATAGCGGGCTTCTCCACACCATACTTTGCAAACTCCACAAAGGTGGCGTATGCGACTGGGACAAGACCCATGGACTATTTTAAGGCAGTCATAATATCATTCATACTGGTAACAACGTTCGGCCTTATATTTACAGACTTCTTCTGGAGAATAGCTCCAATACCCTCCTACTTATTCCCATACGTGTACGGTATTTGGCCGAACTATGCCATCAGCGACTCGCTGTTTGCAACCCGGCAGATACTCATAAAGCCGGACCAGATACTGATGGGAATGGGCATATCCATCGGCGTCAGTCTTGTTTCAATCCCGTTAAACAGGCTGGGAATACCGTTTAACCCGGTTGGGCTAGTCGGCGGAATGTACAGCACGCCACCCTACACGGTTATGCTGTTCCTAATGTCGCTTGTAAGCAAGTATTTAATGACGCGTATACTCGGTCCGGAAAAATGGTTGTCAATAAGAGGCATTGTGCTAGCAGGATTTGCAGCAGGCATAGGTATTGTAGTAGCAATGGGAACCACGATCACTCTGGTTTCAAGAGCCTCATGGATATGGCCCTGGTAGAAAACAGTGTCTGAAAACTGGTTTCCCCCTAGGCTGTGTTTTCGAACATTCAGGCCTGAAACCTGCTCCCAGTTTTAAGACTTATATCTTCTTGACAAAGCCTGTTTAAACAGGATGAAGAAAACATTTTTAATCCTGCTGACAATAGGCCTGATTGCTTCTCTAATCTTACTCCAAAACCTATTTAAACCCGTGAAGCTTGAGGAACGAGTGTTTCCCTTCTATCTCCCCTGGGATGACAGTGAGCAGACTGTGATAAGTATGAGCAGTAGTCTCCCTAAGCCGGCTGGTAGCCTTGGACACGTTTACGTTGGGGAGGACGGACACCTATATGTTAACGGTGGAAGAGTGAGGTTTCTAGGAGTCAACATCTGCGGAGGAGCATGTTTCCCTGAGAAGGATGAGGCTGAGAGGATAGCCAGAAGGCTTGCTAAATTCGGGGTCAACGTGGTGCGTTTCCACCATATGGATGCAAACTGGGAGGTTTTCAACATATTTGACAAGACCACTGGGGGTACACGTCGCCTAAACAAGGATGCGCTCGACAGGCTTGACTACTTTATTTCAAAGCTTAAGGAGAACGGCATATATGTTGACCTGAACCTGCTCGTGTCGAGAAGGTTTACTTCTGCAGACGGCTTACCTGGAGAAGTGGAGACGGTAGACTGGAAGGACCAGCAGGTCCTCGGGTTTTTCNTCAANGAGTTTGAAGAGCTTGAGAAAGAGTATGCTAGGCAACTCTTAACCCATTTAAACACCTATACTGGAATGACTTACGCTGAGGACCCTGCAGTAGCCTTCGTTGAAATAGTGAACGAGCAGGGGCTTATTCATTCTTGGCTTGGCGGCGTTGTCGACAGGCTTCCAAACTTTTTTAAAAACAGGCTTCAGGAGAAGTGGAACGCCTATTTGAGTTCGAAATACTTGTCTGACGAGGAGTTTAGAAAGGCGTGGAGGGTTGAAGCAGACCCGGGAGCTCAGGCCGAGGTTCTGAGAAACGGCTGCTTCGAAAATGGTTTGGAGGGATGGGTAGTTGAGGTTCATAACGGTGCGCAAGCATCCGGAAGAGTAGTTGAGGAAAACGGGGGAAGGATTCTGGAGATAAAGGTTACGAGACCCGGTTCAGAAAGCTGGCATGTGCAGTTCAACCAGCCTGGTTTAAGAATCAGGGAGGGTGAAAACTATCTTGTCAGGTTTAGGGCTAAGGCTGATAAAACGGTTAGCGTAAGCGTGAGCCTAGTTCAGGCGCACGAGCCATGGAGGCTAGTTTCGCAAAGGGTTGAAGTATCGCTGACAACAGAGTGGAAGGAGTACGAGGTGGCTCTAGTTGCGTCAGAGTCAGAGGATAATGCTAGGCTAGACGTTTCAGGGCTCGGCGGGAACATAGCAACCTACCTTTTCTCCTGCTTCTCCATGAGGCTTTTCAGCGGGTACGGGCCGATGGAGGATGAGAGTGTTGAAAAGGCNAACGTTAGGATACTGACGCTTGCCGAATACGGCTTAAGGACGAGTGCAGCCAGGAGAGACTGGGNTGAATTCCTGTACATCACGGAGGAAGAGTTTTTCACGGAGATGTGCAGATTCGTTAAAGATGAGCTCGGTGTGAAAGCCCTGGTGATAGGTACTGTAGTTGGGTGCAGCACGCCGAACATAATGTCTAAGCTCGACATTGTAGACACGCATGCCTACTGGAATCATCCCTCCTTCCCAGGAACTCCCTGGGACCCTAGCAACTGGTACGTGGTTAACGAGCCGATGGTTAACAACCCTCAGCGAAGCACTATAGTAAGCCTGGCTGTTAAGAGGGTTGTGAACAAGCCTCACTTCGTCACCGAATACAATCATCCTGCTCCGAACATGTATGATTCTGAAACAGTCGTAACGCTAGCAGCGTATGCTGCACTGCAAGACTGGGATGGAATCTTCCTTTTCGACTACGGAAGCCGTGGCGACTGGGACTCTCGAAGGATAAGAGGGTTTTTCGATATTGACCAGCATCCCGTTAAAATGGCGAGCATGATAGCTGCGCACATGATATTCTTGAGAGGCGATGTTAGGCCTGCTGAACAGCTTGTTTCCGTAAGGCTCGGTAGACAGGACGAAATAAACCTGATAGCGGCGGGAAAGGTTTACGCTTGGGCGCTGCCGGACGGTGGCCATATGGGTTTAAACCCATTGGTCTCCCTCACGCATAGAATAGCCGTCAGCCTCGAGGAGGAAGATTCTCGCGAGACTGGTTCCAGTGTTTCCGGGCCTGTCTACCGCTCTGACACCGGGGAGATCACTTGGGACACGTCTGAGTCTGGAAGAGGCATCATCACAATAAATACTTCGAGAAGCATAGCTGCCGTAGGCTTCACCGGGGGCAGGAGCCTAGACTTCGGAGAACTCGTTATCGAACCGGGTGAAACGCTTCTAGAAGGCTGGAGCCTCATAACAGTCTCAGTGCTGGAGGGAGAAAGCTTCGATTCCTGGAGGAGGCTGCTGGTGATAGCTGCCGGCTACGTTACTAACACTGGGATGAGGCTCCGCACGTATGAGGGGAACACAGCCTTATTAACTTGGAGACTAAACGGTTTAGCCGGTGTGAAAACAGCTGTGGAGCCCATAACCTGCGGCACTAACTGGGGTTCGGCCCCAACGCTAGTGGAGGGGGCTAGGGCAACGCTGAAGATTAGAACGGACGGAGAAATAGAAGTATGGGCATTAGATAGCGTGGGAAAAAGAATAAAACGGGTTCAGGTTTCTAGTGAGGGACAGTATAAAGTTTTTTCAATCGGCCCCGATTTCCAAACCATCTGGTATGAGATAGCTCAATCCGAAACCGGTTAACGATACTTTAAACGAAGAGGTTGAGGGCAGTGGAGTGATAAGTTCTTATGCTACTTGCCAGACAAATAGTTTTATGACACTGGAGGTGAAGAGGCTTAGCACAGGGGTTGAGGGGCTGGACTCCCTGCTTCAAGGCGGAATACCGGAAGGGTTCTTCATCGCCGTCACCGGGGAACCAGGGTGTGGAAAAACAATACTCTCCATACATTTCATAAATAAGGGTGTTGAAGAGGGGGATAAGTGTATCTATGTCACAACCGAGGAGAGTAGGGAGTCGATAGTTAGACAGGCATCACAGTTTAAAATGGATTTCCAGAAGAGGATTGAAGAGGGCAAGATGATAATAATCGACGCCCTAATGGGTAGAGCAGACAAGTGGAGCCTGCAGAGCCTAGACATGGAGGCCCTCGTATCCAAGATAATAGAGGCTAAGAAGGAGCTTGGATACGGTAGGGCTAGGATCGTCATCGACAGTCTTTCAGCATTCTGGCTGGACAAGCCTGCAATGGCTAGGAGGTACAGCTACTATGTTAAGAAGGTTCTCTCCAAGTGGAATTTCACGATACTTGCTGTTAGCCAGTATGCGATAACCACTGCTGAGAGCTTCGGCTTCGGCGTAGAACACATAGCAGACGGAATAATAAGGTTCAGAAGGCTTTTGAGAGGCGGAGAGTTGAAAAGATTCATCGTCATCGAGAAGATGAGGCAGACGGACCACAGCAGGTATCTGCATGAGATCGACATTAAACCAGGCGTAGGCCTGGTGGTTCTGGGTAGGGTTGAGAAAAGGGTTGAAGACTATAAGCTTCCCTCAGAAGTCATGAGGAAAATAGTTGAAGCGAGAAAAGAGGCTGAGAAAGAACTATGAGCCCCAGGATTCCTCTAGAACATTATGGAAAGCCTGAAGTAAGGAGAGAACTGGCTGATTATTGTAAGGGGCGCTGGATCGCCATCCACTGTGAAAAAATTAGAGAAAACAGTATGCGCATGATGATCAGGTATGAGAAAGGAAGACCATTAACCATAGGTTCCGATTCAGAAGTAGCATTGTTAATCGAACGCTACAAACAGTACAGGCCGAGAGCCTTCTACGCTACACCCCACATATATTCCAAGCTTGAAACCAGGGAGGATATTCTGGATAGGAGTAACATTGTTTATTCTTCTCCCGTGTGGGATATAGATTCTAAGGATGGAGACTGGAGGAAAGTAGTTGGTAAAGCCCTGGAAATAGTCAGCCTGCTGGATAAGCTTGGGGTAGTTAAATCCGTCTTCGTAAAGTGGAGCGGCCGGGGTGCTCACGTCCACGTCAACCCTTTCTGCTTCACCGCTGACATCAGGAGGAAAATAGAGCCGATTGACATAGCGTATTCAGTAACCTGTTTCATCGCCAATAGGCTTGAGCCTACAGAGGGACTCGTTGTCGAGAATCGGATAGACATCCAGAGGGTTTTCACCACACCCTTATCTCTGCACAGGATTCTAGACCGTGTAGCAGTATGCATACCTCCTGAGAAACTGGAGGAGTTTGACATAAGCTGGACGAACCCGGAGAATTATGTCCACTTTCCCGAATCCTGGAGACGATTTTCAGAAGGAGAGGGAGATGAGCTGGCTAGAACAGCTTTCGACTCAATAGGTCCTTACGTAGCNGGNAGANACAGGAGCCGGAGGCATAAGCGGCTTGACGACGAAATACTAGAGACGATGGAGAAACTTAGCCGCAGTATTCAGGAGGATACGTCTCTAAACAGCCATTTGAAAAACCCGCGGGTTTAGGAAATAAGGTATCAGAACCGGCTAGAACTTTGAAAAGCAGAGGATAATTGATAAGCCAACAGGTTGGAAAGGAAAGAGAACATGCTTATTGTTTTTTAAGTTCCGTGTTCATCCATTCCAAGTAGCTTCTGTTCCCGGAAACTATTTGCATCACGATAATCTCTGGAACCTCATACGAATGATTTTCTCTAATAGTTTTCTCAAGTTCTTCATACAAGTCCTCTCTACTCTTGATTATGCATAACCATTCTTCTGCCTTCTCAACCCTCCCTTTCCACCAGTATAGGCTCGATACTGGACCCACTACTTGAACACATCCTGCCAGTCTCCTTTCCAACAGTATTCTTGCAATCTTCTCAGCATCCTCCCTTTTCCCTGTCGTCGTGAAAACCTGAATATACATGTCCATGAAGCAAGTCAGCCAGAGCCCTTTAAGAATTTTACAGTAAACAGGGTTGAAGCCTTTAACTCAGACAGCCCTTAGAAGTCTCAGACCCGTCGCCACGTCTGGAACCCGGTTGAACGAGACCCCCGTAATCTCTGCCACCACTATTTCCGCAAGATAAAGTATTCGGCTTCCCGGCTCTAAGTGCCCCCCGTAAGTACCCTTACCATTGGAGACAGAGATATGCGCATGAAGCCTACCGTCAGCTATCACGCCACTTACCGAGTTTATTTCTAAAGGACCATCCATGTCAACATACTCCTCCTCAGGCGGAAGCTTCTCGGAAGTAACCCTGTGAATGCGACAGTTTTCAAGAGTACCTATTGCAGAGAGTATGACGCCGTTTGTAACATGGTTGCTCCGGGCGCTGGTTTCAATCGTTTCTAAAAGATCCTCGCCACGGTCCCCTCTCAACACGATAATTCTCCCTAATCCTGCCTCCCAGGAGTCCATCTTTAACCTCCTAAAGCCTTATGCCAAACTTCTCTAAATAAGGCTTCTGGTTAGCACGGTCCTCTTGAAACTGCCGCAGCGCTCTCTCCGAAACCGCTTCAGCCAGCTCTCTTGGGACGACTACCACTCCGTCATCGTCACCCATCACGAAGTCCCCGGGCTCCACAGGCACGTTCCCAACAGTAACAGGTACGTTAACGTCCTCAGGCCTCAGGATAAGCCTCCCCACAGTCTCAGTGCGGCCTACCCCCCTGCAGAAAACAGGAAACCTTTCCCTCCTTATTTCAGCTACATCCCTGCAACCACCATCTATCACTAGCCCCGCTATGCCCCTGTCCCTTGCGATTAAAGCGATGTAAGAACCCCAGAAGCCAACCCTAGTGTAGCCGCCGGCGTCTGCAACAAGGACATGACCAGGCTCAGCCAACCTCAGGAAGAGCTCAGCATTGTTTCTATCCCTATACCATTCAGAGGCATAGTGATCATATTCCTCAGGCGACATGCTTGGTATTGGCTCCCTTGCCTTAACCAGCCTTATCGTCAGCGCGACGCCTACCATCTTTACGTCGTTGAAGAGAGGCCTTATCTCCTCCGACATTATTGTAGAATCATGAACATTATACCTGTCTAACGCGTCTATGACGTCCGCGGTACGCACCTCTGCTAGACGTTTTAAAAGCTCTCTATCCTCATCGGAAACCAGACCCCTGGCTTTCATTCCAAACCGTCAAGAACCCTACTCGTGTAACCACTAATAAGTCTATCCGATTAACCTTTGAATGCTTAACCATGGAAAAGCTTATCCCATCGCCGTCAACTATGAAGCATGATGCCAAGAGGCATGCTTCACTTGCCTAAGCCGGTTTCAGCCGGCATAATCCTCTCCTATAAGTGTAGCAGCACGTGTAAACACTGCATGTACGCTTGCTCCCCGAAGTGGAGGGCTGACTGGCCTACTGAGAGAAGCATCGAGCTGATCCTTAGAAAGTTGGCTTCAAGCATTAAGCCCAGCCCAAAAGGCTGTGAAAACGTCAGCCTGAACCATGGGCTGCATTTTACTGGAGGAGAGCCGTTTCTGAATTTTCAGCTTCTTCTGAAAGCGGTTATGATTGCGGATGAGCTTAGAATCCCGTCGATATTCGTCGAAACAAATTGCTTCTGGTGTGTTGACGATGAACAGGTTAGAGAGAAGTTTACGGCTCTAAAACAGGCCGGGTTAAAAGGGATACTGGTCAGTGTAAATCCTTTCATACTTGAGCAGGTTCCCTTCGAAAGAACTCAGAGAGCCATTAAGATAGGCAGGGAGATATTCGGAGGGAACACGATGATATACCAGGAAACGTATTACCACCGGTTTAAGAGCCTCCGTATAAGTGATACTCTAACTCTGGACCAGTATCTGGAGAGAGACGCGTGGGCACTGCGCTTCTCCGAGCTTCTTCCAATGGGGAGGGCTTGCTACAGGCTTAAACACTTTTTTGCGAAATATCCAGCTAAAGCCTTCTTCGACGAATCATGCATATCGGAGCTGACTAGAAGCTGGCATGTTCACGTTGACAACTATTTCAACTATGTGGCAGGGTATTGTGGGGGAATATCCCTCGGGGACGCGAGAGACCTGGATGCTTTAACCAGCGGGGTAGACCTTCAGGATAAGCCCGTATTGAATTCGCTTGTCGAAAGCCTTGGGAGGCTTTACGAGTTTGCAGTCAGAGAGTTCAACTATAGGGAGAGGGAGGAGGGATATGTTTCCAAGTGCCATCTTTGCGTGGACATAAGAAGACACATAGTTGAGCAGACAGACGAGTTTAAGGAGCTTCAGCCGAGAGAACTATATTTTAATCTAGAGTAGCGACTAGCCTATCCTAAAGTAATCATGGCGTAAAATAAAAAAGTTAATAGCGCGGCTAAAAACACTGCTGTCGTCGAAAACAACGATTAAACTTTTAAAGAGTGTTAAAGGCACATGGAATTGAAAAATGGGAGGCGGAGCTATTCCTTTAGCTAAGAGAAGAAAAGGCATTACACCATACTGGAGGCGAGCGAGAGGGTTTTCACTTGGAGAATTAAAAGAAGCCGGCCTGACCGTTGACCAGGCTAGAAAGCTTGGGCTAACTATAGATCTTAGGAGGAATTCTAAGCATGATGAGAATGTTAAGAGGCTTAGGGAGCTCCTGGGCCTTAAACCCGCGTAGCGCAAATTATTCAAATTTTTCTCTCCAAGATTCTCCGCTTGCTTAAGGTGGCTATACGCTCATAGCCAAAAGCCTTCACGTAGCTTATTAAAGAATCGTAAGCGTAGTCTATTTCTTCAACGGAATGCGCGTCAGTACCCAGCGTCAAAGGTATTTCTAGTTCACGAGCCTTCCTCATGATTCTGTGTGAGGGATATATTGAGTTAACCGGTTGTCTTAAGCCTCTTGAAGATGCTTCAATACACATTTCATGCTGTTTAACAAGGTTTAACACTTTCTGCTCATCCATGGAACCATCGCCAGGGTTAAACCCCCATATTCTCACTATGTCGATGTGACCAATAACGTGGAAAAGACCTGTCTCTACAGCTTTACTGACGAGACGCATATACTTGGAGTAAAAAACGTTGAAACCGTTACTCCCTATCTCCCTTTCCACCAGGATTCTATGCTTAGGAGAATCGATGCAAATCCCCCCGACAAAGTGCACGCTGCCCATTATAAAGTCGAAGTCATAACTGTCCAAAACGTTCTCTAAAAACCTCTCGTTTCCAGGAATGTAATCAACCTCCAGCCCGAGCCTCACAGCCAGCCTATCCCCATACTTTTCACGAGCCATCTCAGCTTCTTTAACATAGTTTTCAAGCTTAAGCCAGTCTAAAGAGTGAGCAGTCGAAGAACCGTCTGGGAAAACAGTCAAATGATCAGTGAAAGCGATTTCCTCAAAGCCTTTGCGAATCGCTGCCTCACAATAGTCAAACATGCTGGATGAACCATCGCTAAACATGGTGTGAATATGATAGTTGATTCTCACAGACGGCTTAACTCTCCCCCATTTTTAAAAATTATGCTAGGATGAAGCCTGAAGACCATGTTGCTTTTAAAGGTAGCCTCTTTCCCTCGCCTCCTCCAGTATTGCAACCGTCGAAGACGTCCCTATCCTCGCTGCACAAAGCTGTTTAAGCCTCAGCAGGTCGTCAAGCGTACGGATTCGACCTGCCGCCTTTATCTGAATCTCCGGGATACACTCCCTACGCATCAGAATAACGTCACTATCAACAGCACCTCTATACATGTATGTTCCATCGGGTTGCTTGACGAAACCGTATCCTGTAGATGTTTTAACGAACGCTACACGGTGCTTATTGCACACGTGGCACAGCTTTACCTTGCAGTCATCCGTAAGATAGTCGTTTTCAAAAATCACTTTAACTATAGCACCTTTTTCAACAGCAGTATCGTTAACCGCTTTAATCTCCCTTGAAACATAATCCCAGTCGCCGCTTAAAACCTTCCCAATGTTTACTACGAAGTCTATTTCAGTGGCACCGTCTTCACAAGCCTTCTCAGTCTCCATCACCTTTATTTCCGTATTGCTGCTACCATGGGGAAAACCAACCACGGTGCAGACAGCCACGCTCGAGCCTGAAAGCATCTCTTTCGCAAGCCTAACTGCATAAGGCTTAATGCATACTGCAGCAACATTATATTTTTTAGCCACTAGACACCCCGCCTTAAGATCCTCGTCCGTGAGAATAGGATGGAGAAGCGAGTGGTCAATCATCCTCGAAATGGATTCGAGCGACTTAACCATCGGTAACTTTAACAATATTCAAGGCACAATATAAGCATATCTTAAGACAATTCAAACTTACTATTCGCTGGTTTCTAACCGTCCCTCTTCCCCAACTCTATTCATCCGCATACGTGCTGCGGCTTGAATCTGGATTGTGGAAACTCACGTAACGTGATTACCCTGCGGGAACACGGATTGCAAGCTTGAAATGCGAGCCGGCTTTAAATAATCATTCGTATCTGGTGTTATTGGAGGTGAAGGAAATATGGTTTGGAGGAAAAGAAACGGAGAAAAGAAGATTGACTGGGAGGAGGTTGCGAAAGATCTTCGAGCAGACATTCCCCCCAGAGACCGCCGACATGTGAGAGTCTGCTTCAAGTAGACCCAACTCTAATTCATGGTTCACTTTTTCTTATTTTAAAAATCTCCTTACTTGCATGTCTTGAAAACAAGTCTACTTTAAAAATCCTCTTAAAACTTATAAGAGTGTCGAGAGACTACTCTCTAGATGTTTAAACATGGACTATTGATGATTTTTTCCACCCTCTTACTCGTAACGATGACGACAGTTTGTGAGAAACCCCTCTCAGCGCAAGTTAGCTACGTTAACTACACCATTGTTTTAAACGTCGAAGTATTGTTCGACCAGCCTCCGCAAAAAACCGTTAATTTCACCATGTGGCTTGGGCAATACGGTTTTTCATGGAGCATGAATCAAACAGGCAGCTTAACTCAGAAGCGTGAAATAAGTTTAGATGCATACATAGCGCAGAATCAGCGTCTACTTCTTCCCTACAGCATCTTGTTACATACTGATTCGTGTCTCCAGCTAAACAGGCTGGCAGTTATGACTGACTACTATGGCACTGTTCAGAGCTGGAGCGTAAGGCTTCTTGGCAGGAACTATACTTACTATATTGACCAGCTTAGGTGGAGCAGCACATACCGATTTGAATCCAGTGTAGATTCTATACTGGATTACCGTGTAAACAACACGGGTAGAATAATCAACATCCGCTTTACACTGAGGGCAAGCTTAGCCAAGCTTTACAAGCTTGACCTAACACCTTTTCAAAGGCTTGACACTAGACTCCTGTTCGAAGAGCCCACGGGGACTCACATAGGTTTTTTCGAGAATGGAAGCCGCTTTCTAATAGTACGCATTAATGCGGATAACTTGAAGCTTTCGGGCAGATATTTGCTTGAGCTCCACACACTTGAATCAAGCCCGATACGGATCGTATTCCCGTTCCAAATGAACTTGAACTTGAACAGGGAAACCCTTAAAATCGGGCCAGTAATTTTCAGAGCGCTTTTCAACTCGACTGATAACCTGATTAGAGCTTCAGACGAGTTTCTGAGTGAAACGAGGATTTACGCTCCAGACATATCTTCAAAGCTTCAACAGGCAAGATCATACTTAAACGATGTTAGACAAGTAAACCTGGAGGGACTTACGAATATTTTTCCACTTGAGGGAGCTATTAATCTGGTTTGCGAAGCCAGCAGCAGCATCGGTATGCTAGTCTTATCATCGGGGATGCTGATCGTCCCGATCGTGCTGACTATAATTCTAATAGCGGGTGCAGTTGTCTCGCACCTAATATTCAACGGAAGCAGGAAATTGACGATTATTCTCTTCATGCTCTTCTCATTGATAGCTTTCGGACTTCACCCAGGTTTAAGACTAATACTCTTCTCAACAAAGCCGAAAGCATTGATAGACCTTTGGTCCGTTTCAAACCTCACGTATGGAATACCATTCCAACTTCTTCCACTCGCATCAATCACCATAAGCATTATACTTTTACTTTTGACGGCGCGACTAATGCTCAGGTATTCGGGAACAGCCACGATCCATAGCCTGGCTGCATCAACCGCGGTTAGAATGCTTAAAAGCAGGAGGCTTAGAGGCGCCCTAGTAATACTTACCGTTTCAACAATAGCGATGGCAACTGTCCCAGCCATAACTCTGAAAACGGTCGTGCCACTCGTAACCTCGTTTCAAGAAGCCCGGGACGGGGAAGGAAAGATTTTTTTCTCAAAAACTTGGCTGGCGAGAGTAGTGGAATCAACTCCTGCAGGCACTTTTGAGGAAAAGTATAACGGGCTGTTTTTAATGAGTCTTGAGGAGGCTGCTTTCTACGCGGGGAAACTTGGGATGTTGGAATACACGCCGATATGCATAGCTTTCTGCAAACTCGGGCCTTTGCAAACAGGATCTTCCTCAAGCAGGTTAAACCTTACCGGGCCGAGTGGAATAAACATCACTATTCCAGTGGAGTCGGACAACCAAGAGCTAGGAGGCTTAATAATATTTGTGAACCTCACCTTCATGAGAAATCATCTGGGATTAAACTTTTCAGGAGATTTTAAAAACGGCATTCTAGTTGACAAGGAGTATTTGAAGAAACAGTTTTTCCCAAGCCAGTTAAACGTGATGGGTTTAAATCTGAATGTCACAGGAGTATTCGACAAATCTACTCTAAAAATGCCGGATGGAGAAGGATTGGAGAACTATCTTAGAGGCAGACCACTCTTCGTAGGGACCATTAGCTGGGATGCTGTGCAAACGCCGATTAAATTGTCAAACGATAATTTTTTAACTGAGGGCAACAGGATGCTCATCATATCAAGCCCGGTGATTGGGCTGGTTGATATTGGGACTGTGAAGAACCTTCCCGTTTTTAAAAGAGTCGTAGCCTTTATAGGAACCTATCCTGATGCCAGGCTTTTTGAAATAGAGAACTATTTGAAGACTCTAGTCTCGTCTCATAAGATTTGGCTCAGCCGTGCCATAACCACTGGCGGATCAGGAATCTCTATTGACTTTGTCTCCTCTTACTCGGCAATCATTAGTAAAGGCTCGCAGCTTGAAACCATTCAGCTCGGAACCCCGCTTGTAATGGCTCTAGGCAGTTGGGAATCCATTCTCATGATGATACTCATAGGCTCCCTCATCATTCTAAACGCGATGTTAAATTCAATATACGAACGGAGAAAGGAATCAGTAATAATGTCCAGCCTAGGGGCATCCCCAAGCTTCATAACCTATCTGTTTTTAACGGAAGGATTGATAATAGGGGTAATGGGAGGCTGCTTGGGATATGTTGCCGGCTATGTCTGGGCATATTCAATAGGTGCTAGCAGTCCTGAAATATTTACTGAGCTGTATAGTCTAACCCCCCTGCTGCTGGTTTTCGTAATTGCAATCCTGGTTACGGGCATTGGTTCAGCCTTTCCTGCGAAGGAGGCAATTCTCAAAATAGTCCCGAGTAAAATCATGCTTGTCAGGGGGGAAATCGCCATCAAAACCGAGAGGGATGGTTCTAAAATAGCATCTACACCTATCCGGCTAAAAAGGGATCATTTGGAACAATTCTCCTCGCACGTAATAAACATGGCGCAGTCCCATTCCTACTCTCTCTACGGTATTATAATCCACTCCTATGAGAAGGAGGAGGACGGAGTGAGGCTGAAACTAAGCTATAGGGCGATTTCCGGCCTTTCTGAAAGGACAGCGGATTACGACGTGGAGATTAAGTATGTTCCTGACAGAAGCTTCTACAATGTTGAGTTGATTGTTAAGAATATCGAGAGAAGCTCGTATGCATATGTAGAGTATAAAGCGTTAATGAAGTCGATGCTTTATGAGCTGCGTGACGAGCTTTTGAAGATTACTGTTTCAGAGCAGTGGACATCCGGCAAAAAGGAGAATACGTTGTAAAAATTTTTAAGCTGAACCTTCTACAGACTACTGATGACCATAACCTGGTATCCCATTGTTTTTCCAGATCGTTGCGACGGTTGCAGAGAATTAGATAGGCCGAAATGCATAGAATTCTGCCCCCATGATGTTTTCGCATTAGCAGGTAATAAAGCGGTGGTTGCAAACCCGCAGAACTGCGTCGAGGGCTGCATAGCCTGCATGCCGCTTTGCCCCAAGAAGGCAATAGAGTTCCCGAGGCATCAGGGGTTTAGAAGAGCTGAAGGATCCTGGTCAAAGGGTTTGAAGAAAGTGGTGTGCAAGAAATGCGGCAGGAGCTTCTGGACTAATGAGGACAGGGAGCTCTGCTGGGAATGTAGCAGCCTGAAGTAGTGTCCACGTGTTAAACGGAAAAACCGGATTTCGTGCGCTAAAAGGGATTTCATTTTTCAAAGATAAAACTTATAAACAGAGAATATTACTGCCTCGCGTAGGATCGTTTAACTGGTGGTCAATGGGAGTTGTTGTTTGAAATTCAGGAGCGCTCGAACAGCAAACTATTTCGTAGAAAGTAAGACGGCTCCGCTTGGCTCGAACTCCCATTTCTTCAAGTATCCCGAGGACTCGGCTATTTTTTCAGAGAAGGAAACTATGTCGCTCATCCACGGCATCGCTTCCTTCGGAAGCCTCGACTGGCTTTCCCCAACCCACTCGTAAGCCTTAACTTCAACGTAATCAGGGCTAGCGATATTTATTAGCCTAGCATAACCCTCCGCATCGCTATCGTTAACACCCTTAACCATTGTTATTCTGAGCACACGCTTAACACCATTTAGGCTGGGCAACAACTCTAGCGACCTTAACAGTCTCTGCCAAGCATCCTTAACCAAGGGTCTCGCAACCATTTTGAAAATCGTCTCGTTAGGGGCTTGAATACTGATGTAAAGCTGGTTTGGAAGAGGGTTGAGGATTTCTAAAACCTCGGGCATGCTGCCGTTAGTTACAAGGTATGTCACCATGCTTCTCTTGCGGGCCTCGCCTATCAGATCACCCAGCCTAGGGTACAGGGTTGGCTCACCAGTGAGACTAAAGGTCACCATGGATGGTTTTAGAGCCTCTTCGAAAACCTTGGGATCAACCATCTGATTTGCCTTATAGCCTATTAGGAGGAGCCTCCTCATCCTAATGGCTTCCTCAATAATGTAAGCGGGATCGTCTAACTCAGAAACTTGAGCGGGATACTCTTGCCAAACATACCCGGGCCTGTCTCCAGAGTGGATTCTCCAGCAGTAGGTGCACCTGTAGTTACAACCTAGGAAGGGAGTCATCTGCATGCACCTGTGGCTCTGAACATTCTTATACCAGAGCTCCTTGTAGCAACTCCGCCCCCGGGTTAATCTCTGTCTAGTCCAGTAGCAAACCTTAACGGCGGAGTGTCTACCGACTATCCTGTACTGTTGCTTCTCAAGCAGGCTCTTAACGTTTAACGGGAGCATTAGTACTCGGATTAGTAGCTCGGATGGTGATTTAAGAATTTGGGATCCTCGAAACAGCCTCCCTCGGCGCACGTGCTCGTGCTAAATACTCGCTTACCAGCAGGTAAACACTCGTTTACTCCAGGTAGGCATTTGCTTCCCATGTGTATTTGAACGGCTTAAGCTTCGAGAAAGGGATTGCTTAGCCAAGCCAGGCCCCGTTGAGAACTCGCTTGCTCGGCGAGTGCCAAGGCCCTCAGGTATGGTTATCGTCACCGTAGTTGACTTAGTGTGCTGTGCGTCCTGGGTTTATCAGCCTTGATGTGAAGGTCGCCCGTCCCGCCATACCAAGCCCTTTTATTCGGGAAGTAGGTAGCGTGTGCTAGGAGTGTTTAGCAAGACTAAGAGCATGTTGCCTAACATTACGA
>JGI24721J44947_10005433_pt1 | contig 17436 bp, 19 predicted proteins | sample YelNatPaOPGAMG01_FD_44947 | JGI IMG/M metagenome (IMG submission 44947)
ACACCCTCGATGGCCGTCGGCTGCCGCGGTCTGCGAGGGCCGCAGAATTCGCGGGCCTGATCGACGCGGCTGTCGTCAGCGATCGCTGAGAAGTGAATTGTGTTGTCGGATCGGCGATTTGCAGGTACGGTCGGCCGTACATAAGAAAGGAGGTGTTCCGCGAAATTGATAGTTAGAGTGGGACATGCGCTGTCCCCTTATCAGGGACTACAAGGTCAGGTGGACGCGCTGTCGTCCTGATTATCTTGGACTGGGCTAACCCCCCGGTCTCACCGGAACCCCCCGCGCCCCCCCTTCCCGGTTGAGCGCGGGGGGTTCTGCTGTCGGGCACCACTGGCATAATCGCGCCATGAGAACCGCGACCGTCACTGTAGCCGCGACCGCCTTGATGGTGGGCGCACTGCTGTCCGCGCCAGCAGCACACGCCTATGCGGACTGCTTCACCGATCCGGGCGCCCCTGAGTGTGGTGGCCACAGTTGGAGTGGCCCGCTGCGTGACACCTGGGATGTGCCGGGCTACTACGGCGGCAACACGGGCGGCAACCGGCTGCTGTGCGACCCGTTCACCTATCAGTGCCAGGGCGTCTCGCCAGCACCGTAAAAAGCGCCCCTGCCTCATCGTGGTAGGCAGGGGCGCGTTGGCGCGTTGGCACAACTCAGGCGCAACATCAAGTCATCGTCACGCGCCTTTCACGCGAGACCGGGGCCGCGCATAGCGCCTTGCTGTGCTGGCACGAACTCGATGCCTGGCACGAACGCGATGCAGTGGCGCCGTAGCGCGCCACCCTCGCCAGATCGCACACACTGGACAACTCGGGTATCAGGACGCCATCCACCTTCATCCCACTGCATCGCGGGCGGGAGTGGATCGCGCCACCGTGAAGGCGGTAATAGCGCGGCCAGCGGTAGCGCCTGTACGTACGATCAGCGTAGTCAATTCAGGCCGCCAGGTTGTCGATGTGATCGTCCAGGCCGCCCTCGCCGCGCTCACGCCTGCGTCGTAGGTCGTTTCGCTCCGCCGTCAGGGCGACAAATTCACGATCATGCTACATAAGGGTTCAAGGTGCGTAACCCTATTATACCGAAACACGTTGAACCACAATGTATTTAGGGTGCCCGGTGCCTAGATGGATCTAGGTCAACCAAGGACGCCCAAGCATGAACGCCGGATACTTGGCACAACTGGCACAACGCAGAACACCCCCAGCCGCGAAAGGAGGACGACTGGTTACTAGGGGTGTTCCGGCGCAGGCGGGAGACAAGGAGCCCGCCGCGCTAGTTTGGGCCAGGGTTACCAGTCCCGGCCCCACCGCTGGGGCGCGCTGGCGAATCCACCGCAGTCACCCGGCCCCCGAGCATCCGGTCGTGTCCGACCAGGAGCTTTGCTCGGGGGCCGCTCCACGTCCGGACCCGATGTGATCCCCGAAAGCGCCAGGGCGAGGCGCTATCCGGCAAACCGCGACAGGCGCGCCGACAGATGCGGCACCAGCCCGCCGTCGGCATCCACCCGTTCCTCGACGTAGGCCAGGTCGCCGCCTTCGACGATGCCGTAGAGGCGCTTGGCGCCGCCGACGAGCACCCCCGACCTACTGCGTGCCAGGGCGTCGGTCACCAACTCCCACGACGACTGGTTGCGCGGCCGCCCGTAGAACAACTCGACGTATCCGGCGGAATGAGCCAGCAGCAACTCGATGGCCTGCGACTCGCTCGGATCGTCGGGGTCGTTGACGAAACGCCAGAAGCCCGTCTCGCGCAACCCGGGTCCCTGGTAGCCGCCCGTCTCGCTGAGCCGCCAGGACCGGGCCTCCCAATTCAGGTAGTCGCCGCCGTCGTGCGAGACCACGATCTGCTGGCCGAACCGGTAGTCCCCGTCGTGTCCGCGGCCTTCGCCTTCCCCGCGCCACACACCCACCAGCGGCAGCAGCGCCAGCAGTGCGTCGTGGAGGTTCGCGCCTTCGCGCAGGTTTGCGGTGTCGGCCGGAAGCGGCAGATCGTCGAACGCCGGGATGTTGCGCGCCGCCGTCACCTTGGCGCGTTCGGCAGCGGCAGCCATGGCGCGGTCGCCGAAGGCGGCACCTTCCGGTCCGTCAACGTTGGCGTCAGAGGAGGTCACGACTCGTCAGTGATCAGTCGGTACAGCGTGTACAGCGCGAACCAGGAGATGATCACGACCGCCAGCACCAGCACGATCTCGAAGAACAACACCACGGGGACGAGTCTATTCGCCGACGGCACGTGCCGCGGAGCCTGCCGCCGTCCCTCCTGCATCGGGCGTGAGTCCTGGGCGGCGACACGCCGAAAAGCCGCGCCCTGTGTTCACGCCGAAAGCCGTGAGTTCACAGTCGGCCCCCGAAGTCGTCAGGCGATCTTGACGTCCACCGCGTGCACGCCGGCGCCCGATGGCGCGATCACGGCGTCGCCGTTGCCCGAAGCGGACAGTGCGCGCAGCCTCCAGACTCCGGTGCGGCGAAGATCCGCAAGTCCCCGCCGGCCGAGGCGATGACCTCGGCGGTGAAATCGTCCGACGAGTCCGGCAAGCGGACGAACGCGCCGGCCACGGCCCGGCCGTCTCGGTCCACGACGGGGCCGGTGATCACGGTCTCCGTCGCCGGGTCGGCTCCGGAACGCTTGTGGGCAAGTGTCACGTCAACTCCTCGGTCGAGCCGGGGCATCCACCGGACGGCGGGAACCGGACCGGAAACGCGCCACGAGCGGGTAGACCCGGCAGCCCAGACAGATGCCGAACGCGGCGTTGCGGAAGGCTGCCGGCAGCACGGCCGCGGTGGCCACGACGCCCGCCACGAAGGCGCCGTCGGCGACCGGTCCCAGCCGCGGTGCCGGCAGGGTGGCGAACACCCGCCTGTAGGGGTGACGGCGCGGACCGCCGAGGGCGCCGGCGGCAAAGACCACGGCCTGCAGCCCGGGGATGATCGCTGCCGCTGCCGGGCAGCGACGCCGCAATCAACAGAGCGGACGTCAGGACGGCGGTCGTCACCCAGGCGGCGAACCTCGGCCCACGCGCGTCGACGAGGTCCGGGCGAAGGCGACGGTTGATGGTGCACATGCTGCTGGCCCTGGGGGTGGCTGGTGCACGGAGACGGTGGAAGACAGGCCACGCTCGGCCTCCGGGGTTGCTGCGGGGTGCGCGCGGAAGCGCCCCTACTCAGCAGCTACAACAACAGCCCGCGATGCGGCACAGATCGACTGCGTCACGCTTGGTGAGCATGGGCTCGAAGCGGGCTGACACGCCGGCAGGTTCACCCAGCGGCATGGCCGTCAAGTCAGCAGCGGTTCCAGCGCGGAACGCAGATCGGCCGCCGTGGGTACACCGGAGGCCCGGTAGCGCTGGTGTCCGTCGGCGTCGAAGATCAACGTGGTGGGCAGCGACAGCACCGCGAAGCGGCGGGCTGCGCGCGGATCGGCGTCCAGGTCGATTTCGACGTGGGCGACGCCGCCCAGGTCGTCGCAAACGTGGCCGACCACCCGGCGAACCCGATCGCACGGTCCGCACCACGGGGCGCTGAAGTGCACGACCGTCGGACCGGTGCGGGACAGGCCCAGATCGTCCATGCCGCCGGCGTCATCGCGGGCCGACGCCGGGCGCACCTCCCTGATCGCTCCCGAGCGCCGGGTCAGCAACCACCCTGCCAGCGTTGCCACGACAGCCGTCGCGGCGATGGCGGCCAGAACGGTGCTCACAAGCGCCGCTCCTCCTCATCGCCTCGCTCTGCATCGTCGTCGGCGCGGGTCACGGTCGCCGGCTCACGATTGCCTGAACTCTTCCAGCGTGATGGTCACGTCATAGGTGATGCCTTCGATGATGACGTCCGAACCGCGCGCCCCGACGGTTTGCGGCGCCACGCCGAACGGCAGCGTCTGGCCGGGCAGGCTGGAACTGAATGCGTGCAGCACCGCATCGCGCTTGTCGTCCGGAACCGGTTGATTCGCGGTGTCCGGCCCGGTGAGAACCCCGGTGGGCGTGAACACCAGGGTCGCCTGGTTGCCGGGGGCCATGGACAGATCGACCGAGACGCTGACCCGGTGATCGAAGCCGGCCGATTTCGGCGTGCCGGTGAACACCAGGCCGTGGCTGCCGGAGATACCTGATTCGGTGGTGCCGCCGGTCGCATCGTTGGTTTCCCGTGGGGGTGCGTCGACCATCAGGTCGCTGATGCCCAGGTATCGGCCCAGGTGCACGGAGTCGATGATGATGCGGCTCTCCAGCTCGCCCACCGGAAGCTTCGCCTCGGGCCTGATCAGCCAGGAAGCGTACGTCAGATCGATCGAGTGCATGGTGGCTTCGAGGGTGGCCTTGCCGGTCAGCGCGTGATCGACCGCGTTGGCCTTGATCTCCAGCTCGTTGTAATGCCGGCGCATCGCCTCGGGGATGAAGGGGAACGCCAGGATNGCCACAAACGGGTCCGAGCCCAGCTTTGCCACCTCGCGCACGGTCGTCGACAGCCGGTACTCGGCGTAGATGCTCGTTCCGTAGTCGACGCCGACGGCGCCTGCGGCCACCACGGCCACGGTGATCACCGCGGCCGCCGGACCGATCAGCACCTTGCGCACCCGCATATTGTGGCCGAGCCGGCGCCGCGTTCGCCGCGAGGTACGTCTCCGGGGTACCTCACGCGACCGCGAGCACTTGGTCACAGTCGCCACCAGAGCGCTCGATCGCGAGGCCAAAGACCAGGTGGCACGTTATCGTTAGATGACCTGGCAACTAACGCGACGTTGCGTCCCGCATTGGGAGATGCCTTTCCCATGGGCTGGAGGGGCTTGTTGGAGCTANTACTGTTGACCTCGGAGCTGCATCCCGACCCCGTCCTGCCGTCGTTGTCCCTACTTCCCCACACCGTGCGGACGGCCCCGCCGGAACCATCCTCTTTGCTGGAGGCCGGAACGGCGGACGCCGTGCTGGTCGACGCGCGCACCGACCTGTCCTCGGCGCGTGGTCTTTGCCGCCTCCTGAACACGGCCGGCCGATCGGCCCCGGTCCTGGCCGTGGTGACCGAAGGCGGTCTGGTGGCGGTCAGCGCGGACTGGGGGCTCGACGAGATCCTGCTGCCCAGCACGGGGCCCGCCGAAATCGACGCCAGGCTCCGGCTGGTGGTAGGGCGTCGCGGCGGCCTGGCCGAGCAGGAGAGCGCGGGCAAGGTGAACCTCGGCGAGCTGGTGATCGACGAAGGCACCTACACCGCGCGGCTGCGGGGCCGCCCGCTCGACCTGACCTACAAGGAATTCGAGTTGCTCAAATATCTGGCCCAGCATGTCGGCCGCGTGTTCACCCGCGCACAGCTGCTGCACGAAGTGTGGGGCTACGACTTCTTCGGCGGCACACGCACCGTCGACGTGCACGTGCGCCGGTTGCGTGCCAAACTCGGTCCCGAACACGAGGCTCTGATCGGCACNGTCCGCAACGTGGGTTACAAGGCTGTCAGGCCCGCGCGCGGCCGGGTGCCCAGCGCCGACCCCGACGGCTCCGAGGATGCCGAGCCCGAGGCCGAGGAGCTGCCAGGCCCGTTGGCCGACCCCGCGCGCAGTCAGTGACCCCGTCCGGCTGGCGGTCCGGGCTGACCGCCGACGAGCAGCGGCAGGTGCGCCAATTGGTTGCGGCGGCAACAGAATTCGACGGCGTCACGCCNGTCGGCGAACAGGTGCTGCGCGAACTNGGGCANGACCGCACCGAGCANCTGCTGGTTTCCGAATCGTCGAACAATGCGCTCGTCGGCTACCTCAACCTCAGTCCGCCACGCGACGGGGACACCGGGATGGCCGAACTGGTGGTGCACCCACAGGCCCGCCGAGGTGGCATCGGCGCGGCGATGGGTCGGGCGGCGCTGGCAAAGACCGCCGCCCGCAACCGTTTCTGGGCGCACGGCACGCTGGAGNCGGCCCGGGCGACCGCGTCCGCGCTGAACCTGGTCGCCGTGCGGGAACTCGTCCAGATGCGGCGCTCGCTGCGCGACACCCCCCCGGTGGAACCGGCCGGCGGGATGCGGATCCGCACCTACGCGGGCCCGGGCGACGACGCCGAACTGCTGCGCGTGAACAACGCTGCGTTCGCCGAACACCCCGAACAGGGNGGGTGGACCGCGGCCGACCTCGCCGAGCGGCGCGCCGAACCGTGGTTCGACCCGGCGGGGCTGTTCTTGGCGTTCGGCGACTCGACCAGCGACGAGGCCGGCCGGTTGGTGGGCTTCCACTGGACCAAAGTGCATGCGGATCAACCGGGCCTGGGCGAGGTCTACGTTCTGGGCGTCGACCCGTCCGCGCAGCGCCGCGGCATCGGGCAGGTGCTGACGGCCATCGGCATCGAGTCGCTGGCACGCCGGCTGGCCGGTGCTGCCGACCCGACNGTGATGCTGTACGTGGAGTCGGACAATGTCGCCGCGCTGCGGACCTACGAACGCCTGGGCTTCACCCGGTACAGCGTCGACACCGCCTACGCGGTCTCGTCCACCGCCGGCTGAGCGAACCGCAGGCAGCAGTGGCGNGGGGCCGTACGCGGGAACCGGGAACCTACCCGTTGCTCCTGGCTACGTGCGAGTCGTTGCGCACCGCGGCCGCCAACAACGCGCAGTCCGTCCTGACATCTGCCGGCTGTGTTCGGCTACCCGATAAAGTCGAGGAGCGGTGATCAATTGGGCGCAAGGAGCGACAGCGCGACTGTGACGGGATCACGGTGACAATGCCTGCAGTGCCGAACCCGGCCGACGCGGGTTCGGGCGCGGTCGTGGCCGCGCCCTTCCCCGAGGCCCCGGTGGTGCCGATCAGCCCATGGGGCCAGGGGCAACCGCAGGTCGGCGACAGGGTCTTCCGCCGGCTCGCGCAGGCTTCGGGCGCCCTGATGGTTGCGCTGATCGCCGCGATCGGCGGTTTCCTGCTGCTGCGCGCCATCCCGGCGCTCGAGCGCAACCGGGAGAACTTCTTCACCTATGGCGGAGCCTGGGTCACGACAGACACCTCGGCGATGCACTTCGGCATGCTCGATCTNCTGCAGGTCACCATCNTCGTGTCGCTGTTCGCGCTGTTCCTGGCCATGCCGGTCGCCCTGGGCGTGGCGTTGTTCATCACGCAGTACGCCCCGCGGCCTCTTGCCGGCCCGCTGGCGTACGCGGTCGACCTGTTGGCCGCGGTGCCCTCGATCATCTATGGCGTGTGGGGTCTGCAGGTGTTGGCGCCTCGCCTGCGGCCTATCGCGTCCTGGCTGAACCACGCCCTGGGCTGGTGCTTTCTCTTCGCCGGCGGGAACACCCCGGCGACCGGGGGCGGCACCGTCTTCACCGGCGGCCTCGTGCTGGCGGTGATGATCCTGCCGATCACCACCGCGGTCACCCGCGAGGTGTTCGTCCAGACGCCCAACGACCAGATCGAGGCCGCGCTGGCGCTGGGCGCCACCCGGTGGGAAGTGGTCAGGACGACCGTGCTGCCGTTCGGGAAGTCCGGGTACGTCAGCGGCGCGATGCTGGGCCTGGGTCGCGCCCTCGGCGAGACGATGGCCCTGCTGATCATCCTGCGGGGAGCCCGGGCCGCATTCGGCTGGTCGTTGTTCGACGGCGGCTCCACCTTCGCGACCAAGATCGCCGGTGCCGCTTCGGATCTGGACGACCCTTACCGGGCGGGTGCCTATATCGCCGCCGGTCTGGTTCTTTTCGTGCTCACCTTCCTGGTCGACGCCCTCGCGCGCGGCGCGGTCGCCGGGATCGGGCGCAGAAGAAGCGGCCGATGACCTCGATCCTGGACCGCCCGCTCAAGGCCCGGACGTTCCCCGGCCTCGGCCGGCGTCGTCGAGTCGTGAACAATCTCGCCGGCCTGTTCGTGACGACGTCGANGGTCGTNGCCCTGGCGCCACTGGTCTACGTGCTGTTCTCGGTGATCGCCAAGGGGTACAGGGCGATCGCATCGGCCGCGTGGTGGACGCAGTCGCAGGCGGGTATGACGGCGTTCGTCGCCGGCGGCGGCGCCTACCACGCGATCGTCGGCACGCTGTTGCAGGGATTGGTATGCGCGGTCATCTCGGTCCCGATCAGCATCATGGTGGCGATCTACCTGGTCGAGTACGGGGGCGGCACGCCGCTGGGCAGGGTGGCCTCGTTCATGGTGGACGTCCTGTCCGGGGTGCCGTCGATCGTGGCGGCGTTGTTCATCTACNCCCTGGGGGTGGCGACGTTCGGCCTCGCCCGCTCCGAGTTCGCGGTGTCGCTGGCCCTGGTGCTGTTGATGCTGCCGGTCATCGTGCGAGCCACCGAGGAGATGCTGCGGATCGTGCCGGTGGATCTGCGCGAGGCGAGCTACGCGCTGGGCATCCCGAAGTGGAAGACCATCGCCCGGATTGTGATTCCCACCGGGCTGTCCGGCATCATCACGGGCATCATGCTTGCGGTGGCCAGAGCGTTGGGGGAGACGGCCCCGTTGCTGATCCTGGTCGGTTATTCGCAGTCGATGGGCTGGGACATCTTCCACGGGTTCATCGGGTCACTTCCGGGCATGATCTACGACCAGGCGTTGGCCGGTGCGGGCGTCGACCCCGTGCCCACGGATCGGTTGTGGGGCGCCGCCCTAACCCTCATCCTGGTGATCGCCGTCATCAACATCGGGGCCAGGGTGATGTCGAAAATCTTTGCCCCCGCAAGTCAAGGCAGGAGCACCAGGTGGCCAAGCGGTTGGACCTCAAGAGCGTCGACATCTATTACGGGTCGTTTCAGGCCGTCGCGGATGTGACGCTGTCGGTTCTGCCCCGGAGCGTGACGGCGTTCATCGGCCCGTCCGGTTGCGGCAAGACGACCGTGCTGCGCGCGCTGAACCGGATGCACGAGGTGGTTCCCGGCGGNCGCGTCGAGGGCGAGGTGCTGCTCGACGACGAGGACATCTACGGCCCGGACGTCGACCCGGTCGGTGTGCGCCGGGCGATCGGGATGGTGTTCCAGCGCCCGAACCCGTTCCCCGCCATGTCGATTCGCAACAACGTGGTGGCGGGCCTGAAGCTGCAAGGTGTCCGCAACCGCAAGGTGCTCGACGAGGTGACCGAACATTCGCTGCGCGGCGCGAACCTGTGGGACGAGGTCAAGGACCGGTTGGACAAGCCGGGCGGTGGACTGTCCGGCGGTCAGCAGCAGCGGCTGTGCATCGCGCGTGCCATCGCCGTGCAACCCGATGTGTTGTTGATGGACGAGCCGTGTTCGGCNCTGGACCCGATCTCGACGATGGCGGTCGAAGACCTGATCAGTGAGCTGAAGCAGGACTACACGATCGTCATCGTCACCCACAACATGCAGCAGGCTGCCCGGGTCAGCGACCTCACGGCGTTCTTCAACCTGGAAGCCACCGGCAAGCCCGGCCGGCTCATCGAGATCGACNACACGGAAAAGATTTTCTCCAACCCGAGCGAGAAGGCCACCGAGGACTACATCTCCGGCCGCTTCGGCTGAGGTCTAGTCGGAGGAGGCTTTGTTCTCCTCTTCGGGGAGGCTGCCGGTCGCCTGGAAGATGACGCGCCGCGCCACCTCGACCGCATGGTCGGCGAAGCGCTCGTAGAACCGGCCCAGCAGNGTCACGTCAACGGCCGCGGCCACGCCGTANTTCCATTTGCGGTCCATCAGCACCGAGAACAGATGCCGGTGCAGATCGTCCATGGCGTCGTCTTCTTCGCGGATGCGGGCGGCCTTCTCCGGGTCGCGGGACAGCACCACCTCTTGCGCGCTGTTACCCAAATCGACTGCGAGCCTTCCCATTTCGGCGAAGTATCCGTTGACTTCCTCCGGCAGCGCGTGCTGGGGATGCCGCCGGCGGGCGATCTTGGCGACGTGCAGGGCCAGCGCGCCCATCCGGTCGATGTCGGCGACCATCTGGATGGCGCTCACGATCGACCTNAGGTCGCCCGCGACCGGTGCCTGCAACGCCAGCAGCACGAAGGCGCTCTCCTCGGCGCGGGCGCTCATCGCCGCGATCTGCTCGTGGTCGGAGATCACCTGTTCGGCCAGCACGAGGTCGGCCTGCAGCAGGGCCTGGGTGGCGCGCTCCATGGCAACGCCCGCCAGCCCGCACATCTCGCCAAGCCGCTCGGACAAGCCCGCAAGCTGCTCATGGTAGGCGGTCCGCATGCCGCCAAGCCTACGTTCTCGACGTCGAAAACGGCGACCGGACGCTCGGCAATCAGGCTATTCGCAGGTGGTGTCGGCCGCGTTGGTGACCGTCAGGTCTTCGGGCAGCTTGGTCGGCGTGTCGCCGGAGCTGCGCTCGATCTGCACGCTGACCGGTGAGCCGGTCGGCGGCGGATCGGCGACGGAGTTGAAGTCCGGGCCGAGCACCACCTGGACGACCTGACCGTAGCCCGACACCCGGTGCACCTTGGAAGTGGCGAACGCCGACGCCACCGTCGCGGCGGCCTGTTCATTGCCGGGAGAGAAGAACACCGTCGTGGCCTTCAGTGCACTGGGGTAGTCGTCGGGTGTCATCACGTTGAACCCGTCCCGCTTGAGCTGCGTGGTGGCGGCGGCGGCGAGCCCGGATTTGGCGGTCGCGTTGGACACCCGCACCGTCACCTCGCGCGGCGAGGTCGTCGTCACCTGTTCGCGCCGGATCTCGGGGCTCGGGGCCGGGGTCTTGGCCGGGGCGGGCGTTGGGGTGGCAGCGGTCGTCGACCCCGAGGCCGAGGAGGCCCCCAGCCGTTGCGCATTGTGGTCGTTCTCCAGGGGCAGGGGGTCGTCGTTGATGATGGCGTCGAAGAGCGCCCGCATGTCGGCCGTGCGTGGCGGCTCGTCACCGTTTGCGTCCGTGATCCCGGTCGGCACGGTGACAAAAGTGATGTGCCCGGCCGCGATTCCTTGCAGCGACTGCCCGAGCTGGACGAGGTCTTTCGTCTGGACGTTGTCGACGTAACTGTCGCTGATGAAGAGGTTGACGACGTTGTTGAGCTTGTTGAGGTCCAGCAACGTGTCCGCGGAGATCAGCGAGCGCAGCAGCGACGACAGGAACAACTGCTGGCGCTTGATGCGGCCGTAGTCGCCGTTGTTCTCGGTGGTGACCTGGCGGGCCCGCACGTAGTTCAGCGCGGTCGGTCCGTCGATGACCTGACGTCCCGCGTGTTTGAGCACCGTGCCCAGTTCGTAGTCGTGCAGCGGGGCGCTGGTGCACACCTCGACACCGCCGAGGGCCTGGACCATCTTCGCGAACCCGGAGAAATCGACGGCGATGAACCGGTTGATGCTCAACCCCGACAGCTTCTGGATCTCCTTCACCAGACATTTCGGGCCGCCGAAGGAGAACGTCGAGTTCAGTTTCGTCTCGGTGTAGACGACTCGCGGGCTCCACGTGCGCGTCTTGTCGTCGTAGATGGGGCCGTACTTGCCGGTTTCGGGGTTCCAGACCTCGCACTGGATCGGGGTGATCGCCAGGTCGCGTGGGAAGGAGACCACCACGACGCGTTTGCGGTTCGCCGGAATGTTGACCAGCATCACGGTGTCCGACCGCGCTCCGCCGGCGTCGTCGGCGTCGCCGGCGCCCATGTTGGCATTGTCGCCCAGGCGCGAATCCATGCCGACGATCAGGAAGTCTTCGTCGCCGTACTGGCCGCCGGGGTCGACGATGTCGCGCGAATGCGGGTCGAGCGCGCTGACGGTGTTGAGGCGGCTGTTCTTCGACGTCGCCCACTGCCATGCCCCGCCGGTCATGGCGAGGGACAACACGGCGAGCAGCGCCGCCAGCGAGCGGGCGGCGAAGAGCAGGGGCCGGCGCCTGGGCTTGGGTTTCGGCGCGCGCCGTTCGGGCGCCTCGAGGGGCGGGGTCAGGCGGCTGCGCCTGCGCAGTAGCCTGCGCGGTGCCGTGGTGGGTGGGTCCTGGGATTCGGGATCGTCGGTGTGCGGGTAGGCCGAGACGCCCAGGCGGGGAACCTCCGAGCTGAGCTCGAGCGAATAGGCCGGGGTGGGGATGACCTGGGTGTCCTGTTGGTCGATGGACAGCTCGGGCGCGGCGTCGGGGACTGCGGCATCCGGGGCCGCCGTTTCCGGGGGGTCGTCGGCAACGCGGTGGCGCCTGGGCCGATCGGATGGCGGGCCGCCGAACTTGGCGATCAGGTCGGCGACGGTGACCCCGCCCCCGGTGTGGGATCCGCCCTGCCCGCGATCGCCCGGCTTGCGTTCCTCCGCGGCGTCGGGTGCCAGGGGTTCGTCGGGTGCCAGGGGTTCGTCGGGTGAGTCGGGCTGCCATCGGTGCAGGTTGTGGTCCGGCGCCGGTTCGGAGAACCGCTCCCATGGTGCGACGCGTCGGCCCTCACCGGGGCCGGACCCGTGCCGGTCGCCCAGAGTGGCGTCTGCCCCGCCGTCACTCATGTCCTGCCGGCCTCCGAATCTTCGATGCGGACGCCAACCGCGCGTCCGAAGCACCCTTCATCCCCGCACTGCGGGCCCGTGCCCGCGAGGCGCACGGAGTCTGTCGCGCTTTCGTGACGCGGCCCTGAACCTATCCGCCGACAAGCGCACTACAGCAAGTTTCACATCGTACTGAGTTCTGGGCCCGGACGCGATTTCGCGCCCGGGTTCAGCCGCCGGAGTGCATGACGTCCGCGCCGGCCGGGACCGTGCAGTCGTCCGGGTCGTTCAGCCAGCCGTCGGGCAGTGCCACGCGGGCCGGTGACCCCTGCCGGCCCCGCGGGCCGGTGGCCGCCTCCGGGAACGGAACGGCCCCGTCCAGCCGGTCCAGCAGCGAGTCGAGTTCGTCGAGAGTCTTGACCATGGCCAGCGCCCGGCGCAATTCGGATCCGGNGGGGAAACCGTGCAGGTACCAGGCGACATGCTTGCGGATGTCGCGCATGGCCTTGTCCTCCCCGAAATGGGTGGCCAGCAGTCGACCGTGGCGGCGGACGATGTCGGCGACCTCGCCGAGGGAGGGCGGGGTGGGCGGCGCGCTGCCGGTGAACGCGGCCGAGAGCTCGGCGAAGAGCCAGGGCCGGCCCAGGCAGCCCCGACCGATGACGACGCCGTCGCAGCCGGTGCTGGCCATCATCGCCAGCGCGTCGCTGGCGTCGTAGATGTCGCCGTTGCCGAGCACCGGGATCGTCCGTACGTGCTGCTTGAGCTCCGCGATCTGCTCCCAGTCGGCGGTGCCGGAGTAGCGCTGCGCCGCCGTGCGGGCGTGCAGGGCCACGGCGGCGGCGCCTTCGTCCTCGGCGATGCGGCCGGCGTCGAGGTGGGTGTGGTGTTCGTCGTCGATGCCGATGCGGAACTTGACGGTCACCGGGATGTCGGAGCCTTCGGTGGCGCGCACGGCCGCGGCGACGATCCGGCCGAACAGCCGCCGCTTGTACGGCAGCGCCGCCCCGCCGCCGCGCTTGGTGACCTTGGGTACCGGGCAGCCGAAGTTCATGTCGATGTGGTCGGCCAAGCCCTCGTCGGCGATCATCTTGGCGGCGGCATACGTCGTGACGGGGTCGACGGTGTAGACCTGCAGCGACCGGGGCGACTCGTCCGGGGCGAAGGTCGTCATGTGCATGGTGACCGGGTGGCGCTCGACTAGCGCGCGGGCGGTCACCATCTCGCAGACGTACAGTCCGCTGACCGTGCCGGCCTTCTCCTTCTCGAGCTCACGGCACAGCGTCCGGAATGCGACGTTGGTCACGCCTGCCATCGGGGCCAGCACCACCGGGCTGGCGAGCGTGAGCGGTCCGATGCGCAAGGTCGTTACCGGCGGCTCAGCACCAGCTTGCCCGCCGTCTTATGCAGTTCCTGGGCGGTGGCCCGCTTGCCCGTGCGTGCTTCGCGGTCGAGTTGGCGCTGCTTGGACACCTCGAACTTCTCGCANGCCTGCTCGAGTTCCTTGACCAGCACGGCCAGGTCGTCGCGCAGCTCGGCCCCCTTGCCGGTGAAGTCCTCGCGCTCGAAGATGCGCCATTTCTTCAGGATCGGCATCACGACCTCGTCGAGGTGGATGCGCGGGTCGTAGACCCCGCCGACGGCGATGAAGACGGCTTTGCGCCGGAACTCGGGCACCTGGAAGCCGGGCATCTGGAAGTTCCGCAGGATCAGGTGCAGCGACTTCATCGCCCGGTTGGGCGCCAGGTCGAACGCCGCCTCGCTGACGTCACGGTAGAAGATCATGTGCAGGTTCTCATCGGCCGAGATCTTGGCCATCANCTGGTCGGCGACCGGGTCGTTGCAGGCCCTGCCGGTGTTGCGGTGTGAAATCCGGGTGGCCAATTCCTGGAAGCTGACGTAGATGACGGAGTGGGTCAGGGTTTCGGCGAAGTATTCACCCTGGCGGTTCTGCCCCGGGCTGAAGCCGCGGTTCACCACCTCGATGCGAAGCTTTTCCAGCTCCACGGGATCGACCGCGCGCGTGACCACCANGTAGTCGCGCAGCGCGATGCCGTGCCGGTTCTCCTCGGCGGTCCAGCGGTTGACCCACTGCCCCCACGCGCCGTCCATGCTGAAGTTCATCGCGATCTCACGGTGATAGGANGGCAGGTTGTCCTCGGTGACCAGGTTCTGCACCATCGCCACCTGGGCGACGTCGGAGAGCTTGCTCTGCTCGGGNTCCCAGTCCTGGCCGCCGAGCGCGTAATAGTTCTTGCCGTCCGACCACGGGATGTAGTCGTGCGGATTCCAGTTCTTGTGCATGCTCAGGTGCCGGTTCAGGTTCTTCTCGACTACTGGCTCGAGTTCCCGCAACAGCTGTAGGTCGGTCAGCTCGGCTGACATGGCTCCTCCAGTTATCTGTGTCGATTAGTAGCGGTCAATATATCTGTGTACCCCAGTAGCATCAAGTTTCCGCGCCCGCGCGGNCCGCGCGGGAAGGTTACAGTTCGGCATCCGGCCGCCGGCGTACCGGACACTCGGTTCGCCGGTGCGGCGCCGCTGAAACCCGTTACTCCGAATTACCCGGCTCGGGGGCAGGGACGTAGGGGGCCGCCGTGGCGAACAGCATGTTGACGCAATAGTCGATGAACTGTTTTCGGGTGGCGCCGAGCTGGCCGTTGAGGTANGCGGTGAACAGGCTCGACAGACCGCCGACGAGGCTGGTGGCGATCATCTTCTGCAGCACCGGATCGCCGATCCGGGACAGCTTGCGCTGNAGTAGATCGATGAAGCTGGGCATCCACTGCGCTCCCGAGCGGGTCAGGATCGGCTCCACGGCCGGCGCGAGCAGGAGCACGCGGCCCCGGACCGGGTCGTCGACCATCAGCTCGACGAAACGTTCGACGGCGTCGCGCGGCGTTCTCGCCGAGGTGAGCGTGCTCATCGCCCGCGTGCANACGTCGTCGTAGACCGCTCGCACGAACTCGTCGCGGTCGGAGAAGCTCTCGTAGAAGTAGCGCTCGGTCAGCGCGGCCGCACGGCACACCGCGCGGACGGTCAACGCGGGTCCGCNGTCGCTGCCGAGCAGTTGCACACCGGCGGCAACGAGGTCGTCGCGGCGCAGCGCGTGGCGACTCTCCAGGGGGACGCCGGTCCAACGGCTCCGTCGTTGACCGGACGGCACATCGCTCCTAAGCTGAAAAATGACAACGCATGTAGTCAAAATCTACGACAGCCACGGGGATCTCAACAGTGACTCAAGATACGTCCGCAGACTGTCCGCTGACGAGCACTGTGGACGGCGCGACCGGTGCCGGCGGCATGGCCACCGGATGCCCGGTGTCGCCGCTGGGGTACGAGGCTCCGCCCGTCCCGCTCGGTCCGGATTCGCTCACCTGGCGGTACTTCGGGGACTGGCGCGGCATGCTGCAGGGCCCGTGGGCCGGCTCCATGCAGAACATGCACCCGCAGTTGGGCGCGGCCGTCGTCGAGCACTCGACGTTCTTCCGCGAACGCTGGCCGCGCCTGCTGCGCTCGCTGTACCCGATCGGCGGCGTGGTGTTCGACGGCGACCGCGCTCCGGTCACCGGCGCCGAGGTGCGCGACTACCACACCGCGATCAAAGGCATCGACGACCGGGGCCGCCGCTACCACGCATTGAACCCCGACGTCTTCTACTGGGCGCACGCCACNTTTTTCGTCGGCACGATCCACGTGGCCGAGAGGTTCTGCGGCGGGCTGACCGAGGCGCAGCAGCGGCGGCTCTTCGACGAGCACGTCCAGTGGTATCGGATGTACGGCATGAGCATGCGGCCGGTGCCGGCGTCGTGGGAGGAATTCCAGGTCTACTGGGATCACATGTGTCGCAACGTATTGGAGGACAACTACGCGGCGCGTGCGGTGCTCGACCTGGCCGATCTGGCCAAACCCCCGTTCGCGCAANGGTTTCCGGACTGGCTATGGGCCGCCCAGCGCAAACTCATGGCGCCGTTCTTCGTCTGGGTGACCGTCGGCCTCTACGACCCGCCGGTGCGCGCGTTGATGGGCTACACCTGGTCGGCGCGCGACGAATGGCTGCACCGGCGGTTCGGCGACGCCGTGCGCCTGGTGTTCGCGCTGGTGCCCGGGCGGTTCCGCAAGCATCCGCGGGCCCGCGCCGGGTGGGATCGCGCCAACGGGCGAATCCCGGCCGACGCGCCCTTGGCGCAGACTCCGGCGCGCAACCTGCCGCCGGTGGACGAGCGCGACAGCCCCAAGCATTACTGCCCGAACGTGTCGTAACACNCTCGGGCGCCGCGCATCTCAAGCGTGGGCGTGCTGATGAACCTCTTCGAGGCCGGACTGGTGCACGTGCTGATGGGCGTGCTGGGTCCCGTCGTCGTGGGTGTGCGGGTGTTCGTGCGTGACGTGCTCGTGTTCGTGTGTGGTGTGCGCGTGTGCGTGCGCGACGTCGCCGTGCCGGTGTTCGTGCGCATGTGGCACGTCATGGCTGTGCTGTTCGCTCATGATTCTTTCTCCTCACCCGGCGGGATGCGTGCCAGCCTCCGGCCATCGGACCCTCCAGCGTTAATTGCATTGATACGCAGATAATATCGAAGTGGCGGGTAGCGCTGTCAAGGTCAGGTGTTCAGCCCGCCGGGACGACGGTCGACGTGCGCCGNCCGCCGTTGCGCTCGTTCCAGAACCGATAGACCTCCACCGCGGCGTCTCGGGGTTCGTAACGCATCGGCAGCCGCCGGCGCTCCCAGCTCGTCGCGAACTCGTCGTAGAACGTGGCGAGTTCGAAGTATTTGCGGTCGTCGAGGTAGTACTGCGCATAGGCCTCNCGGGTGGTCAGGAAGACCACGTCCCGCGGCGAGCAGTAGTAGAGCGAGCCCAGGCACATCGGGCACGGGTGGGCGAGCACGTAGATGGTGCTGTCGACCAAGTGCTCGGTGCCCAGCTTCCGGCACGCCTCGCGGACGGCGAGGATCTCCGCGTGGGCCGTCGGGTCGTTGGTCTGGGCGGCCTGGTTGGCGCTTTCGGCCAGGACCGCACCGTCGTTGACGATCACGGTCGCGAACGGGCGACCGCCCTCGGCGACGTTGCGGCGGGCCAGGTCGATCGTGCGCTGCGCGAAGTCGGTCATGGGTCGCAGGCTAGTCCC
>JGI24721J44947_10005445_pt1 | contig 17420 bp, 16 predicted proteins | sample YelNatPaOPGAMG01_FD_44947 | JGI IMG/M metagenome (IMG submission 44947)
GCTTTATTGCCTCCCAGGCTAATTCCTCCTCACTTACGTCAGCCCTGTTCGGTTGGTACTTGGTTTGGCCTACTGCTACTATGCCTACTCTTCCCGCCATAGTCTTTCTCCTTGTCTACAAGACATTATCGCTTCTCCGCCCAACGGCCAGGTCCCCATTCGGCCGTATCAGGCTCCATTAGTAAGGCATTAAACGCATCGTCCGAATAATACCAGGATGAACGCCGGTCCATATCCTGCACCGAGCGACATACTGCCTTCGTCATGGTCAATGCGGCGAGCCGCATACCGCCAAGTTTCCTCCCTAATTCCCTCGCCCCATCCAGTAGTTTGCCGGGAGGAAAAACCTTATTAGCTAACCCAATACGGTAAGCTTCGTTTCCATCAATTACATCTCCCGTACAACAGAGCTCTATAGCCTTTGATACGCCCACTCTCCATGCCATATTGGCGGCACCTCCCGCCCCCCCAATCCAACCCAGATTCTTCACATGCATATCGCTGATCTGCGCCGTTTCCGCAACCAGAATGATGTCACAACTAAGCGCTAACTCGGTGCCACCAGCAGTACATACCCCATCAATAGCTGCAATGGATATTTTCGGACTCCAAGCGATCCTCTCAAAAGTTCTGACCATGGCCATACGGGGTTGCCTTTGAGCCCACAGCGCTCTCACTAGCGATGGGCCAGATGGAGTCGAAGGAGTAATGGGTAGTTGCCCCCCCACTGTATACCCGGCTGCTTCCTTAAGGTCCAATCCAGCACAAAAACAAGGCCTGCCATCAGGTCTTGGCGCCCCGGTGAAAATAAACGCTTTTATTTCCGGGTCGTTATCGATCACGTCAAGGACATTATCGAGTTCGCTCCACATCTTTATGTTCAGTGCATTCAAAGACTTAGGCCTGTTAAGCGTCACAATGCAGTAATGATCTTCTTTCTCGAACTTGATGGTCTCGTATTCCATCGGAACACCTCCTTGAAGTTTACCTATCGCTCGGTTGAAGGAATATAAAGACAGCTGGTTCGAACAGACAAACGTACCACGAACCCCGCGGGATTACCAATCTGCCTCCGTGGTCGCTATATTATAGCACGTCAAGGCGTATGTCAAGGTTCTGTGCTTCCCGCCATTGGGACCTGGACAAGTCGCAAATTTGAGCAAACCGATTTTCGCTCACACGACTAATTGGCCCGCGCCCCACGGCTTCCAGTAACAAATCACTCCTTCGTGATCTCTATCTCTTTCCCCTGAGGCAAAACCCCGCCCCCCTTATCTCGCTTAACACGCCGACAGGCCTTTGTGACTGTGCTATCCGCATACGTTACATACTGACACGCCGAAAGTGAAGGCCACAGACAACCAGGACTTATTCCTCCTTCTTCAGCGCCGTCGTCTTGTAATAAGCATCGCGGGCAGCGTACATGCCCTTTCGCCCCTTATCCCTGAGCTCCTTCATCAGATTGAATTCTCCGGGCTCAAATTTCATATTACTGGTACAGGTGTGATGGAGACTGGCCAGATCATAGCCAGCAGAAAGTCCCATAATATCCAAGGCAAGAAGGAATTCTTTCTTACCCATGACAATGCCATCTAGCGGGCGTTTGGCTATAGTCTCAGCGATTTGATTTACCTCGTCTTCTAACTTGTCCCTCGGAACCACTCTGTTGATCAAGCCAAGTTCCTTTGCTTCCTGGGCAGTCAGTGGCTTGGCGATGAGCATCATCTCTTTTACTCTTCTCCATCCCATCATCAGCACGTAGAGCGGGATAGGTCCTTCTATCCCCATATAAGTGTATCCCGGGTGTGTAAATAGGGCATCCTCACTGGCAATAGCTAAATCGCAGGCGCACATTATTTCCAGATGTCCACCGTAGCAATAACCATGTACTTGAGCAATGGTCACTTTATCGCAGGTAAGAATCTTCTGAAGTATTCCCTGTCGCCCCCACCATTCATCCACACCCCACCATCTCCTTCTTTGACTGGGACGTTTCTCCTCATGAAAACCACGCACAGTCCGCACCGCGTCTATATCATATCCACAACCAAAAGCTCGCCCCGATCCCTTGATGATCACCACTGCCACATTATCATCCCTGCTAGCTTCTGAAAGCCTCCCCATCACCTCACCAAAGTCTTCTGGCTTTATCGCGTGAAGCTTCTCCGGACGGTTAAATGTAAGCCTCGCAATCCTTTTTTCCTTATCCACCTCGTAAAGACAATAGCTCATTTCGGTCCTCCTTTGAACAGATTTGTTGCGCTGTGCCGAGCGCCAAGGTACGCAAGCACTTTGGGATTATAACAGAAATGGCTTATTTTTTGAATTTGGCTACTCCGTTGACCGGATAAGTCAGTGAGTACATCCATTTGACTCTCGAACAGGAAAGCTATAAAATTAGGCGGCTACACAAGGAGAAAGGCAAAATGAAGCTAGTAGAACAGATGCTTAAAGGAGAAAACGTTTCCCTTTCTCGTGTGATTACCCTTGTAGAAAATGAAAGCAAAGAAGTACCGGAAATAATGAAAATGATTTATCCCCATGTGGGCAAGGCGTACTGTGTTGGCGTGACCGGTCCTCCTGGAGCAGGTAAGAGCACCCTCGTGGACAAGCTAACCGCCTTGCTACGGAAAAGAGGATTGAAAGTGGGCATAATCGCGGTTGACCCTTCTAGTCCATTTACTGGTGGAGCAGTACTGGGAGACAGGATAAGAATGCAGCAGCATTACTTGGACGATGGTGTTTTCATCCGCAGCATGGCAACGCGCGGAAGCATGGGAGGACTACCGCGAACCGCCGGCATGGTCATTAAACTAATGGATGCTGCGGGTAAAGACATCGTTCTGGTAGAAACGGTTGGAGTAGGACAGAACGAAGTAGACATTATGGAAAAAGCCGACACCGTGGTCGTGGTGTTGACTCCTGAGTCAGGCGATGCCATCCAGACCCTAAAGGCAGGATTATTTGAGATCGCTGATATCTTTGTGGTCAATAAAGCTGATCATCCTGGCGCTGAAAATCTCGTCCGTGATATAGAGGCCATGCTACATCTTCGGGAGCCAGGTTGGTGGGATATACCGGTCGTTGCCACAGAAGCAGTAAATGACGTTGGCATTGAAGAGCTTTACAACCAAATCGAACGACATCACAAAGCCCTTCTTGACACAGGCAAGTTCTTTGAACGCCGCCAACAGCAGCGCCGTGCCGATTTCATAAAGACGATAGAGCAAAAACTGACCCGCAGGTTGTTGAAATCGATAGAGGAAGATGGACAATTGGGGGCGTATATTGAGAAAGTAGAAAGGGGAGAAATTGACCCTTATTCCGCAGCCGAAGAAATTCTCAGCTCTGACAAGCTTTTAACGAAGTGGTTGTCTCGATAACCTGATCTAGCAGGGAATGACCAGAAACTACGACGTCGCTATTGTTGGTGCTGGTCCCGCAGGTATCTTCGCCAGTCTGGAATTGTGCAACGCTGGACTTGACGTGGTACTTCTGGACAAGGGAAGGGCGATTCAAGGACGTGTATGCCCCATACAAAAGGGCAGTGACTCATGTATGCTCTGTTCTCCCTGCCACCTCGTAAGCGGCTTTGGTGGCGCTGGCGCGTTCAGTGACGGTAAGCTCACCTTATCTACCCAGATCGGAGGCCGACTCCGAGAGTTAATCGGTGCCGAACAGGCTGCAAGGCTGGTGGAGTACGTTGATTCTATTTACCTCAAGTTTGGCGCCCCAACCAGGGTCTACGGAGTAGGAGAAAATATAGCCGCTCTGGAACAGGAAGCAGCCGACGCGGGGTTAAGATTGACGCCGGTGAAACTACGTCATTTAGGAACGGAAACGTGTTACAAGACACTTGAGGCAATGCAAGACTATCTTTCGCCAAAGCTGGACATAAGGCTGAACACCACCGTCAAGCGCCTCATAGTTGAAGGTGAAAAAAGAGGTGTGGAAACTAACGGGGATGAAAGGATATTTTGCCGCTATCTGCTTCTAGCCCCGGGCAGAGAGGGCGCCGAGTGGCTCGCCAGTGAGGCCAAGAGATTGAAAATGAGCCTTAACGCGAACCCTGTAGATGTAGGTTGTAGAATCGAAGTACCTATGAAGGTAATGGAAAAATTGACCTCGGTGTTGTACGAGTCAAAGCTGGAGTTCTACTCCCCGAGTTTCAAGGACCGGGTAAGAACGTTCTGTATGTGCCCTGGTGGCGAAGTGATCATGGAATCCACTGGCGGCTCAGAACCTGTGATCACCGTCAATGGCATTGGTTACACCCATCCCAGAACAGAGAATACCAATTTCGCCTTGCTGGTGAGCACTACCTTTACCGAGCCTTTTCACGAACCTATCGCGTACGGTAAGTATCTGGCAAGATTGGCCAACATCCTAAGCGGCAGTGTGCTGGTGCAAAGATTAGGCGACTTAATGGCTGGCCGACGTTCCACGCATGCCCGTATTAAGGATAGCCCCGTCACTCCTAGCCTCACAGCAGCGGCACCTGGGGACTTGAGCTTTGCCCTCCCCTACCGGTACCTTAAAAGCATCGTGGAAATGATTCAAGCCATGGATAAACTGGTTCCTGGCGTTGCCTCCCCTTATACCCTCCTTTATGGTATAGAAGTCAAATTCTACTCCAGTCAGCTCAAGCTAACACCATTCCTTGAGTCTGAGATTAACAACATCTTTGCCGCTGGCGATGGCGCTGGCATAAGCCGGGGTCTAGTACAGGCGTCAGCCTCTGGTGTAGTTGTAGCCAGGGAGATCCTCACACGCTTGGGCAAGAAATCAGTTCGCAACACAGCTTGAATTATCCCGTTTTCTTTGGTATCGACTTAACCTCCAGCGAAAATAAACCCAGCGCTTGCTTCGGGCTGGACACTAATTCCGAAGTCATTTACCTTGGCTTCCTGCGCCGGAACCAGGACATTATTCGGTGGCTACGCTTCTACTTACCGTTAATAGTGGCCATAGACGCCCCGTTAACTTTACCCTCAGGACTATGTTGTCTCGAAGAAAGCTGTTCCTGCAGGCCAAACTCCCCATGGAAGAACAGACAGTGTGATCGCGAGTTACGGCAACTGGGGATTCCCTGTTATCCCACCACCAAAAAGACGTTTATCAAGAACCTAATTTATCGGGGCATTGAACTTAGGAACGCCATCAAGCACAAGATAGAGCAGGTTGGGCAGGTGATTGAAATCTATCCCTATGCCAGTAAGGTCCGCCTTTTTGGCAAGAATGCACCAAGAAAGAGCACAACAGAAGGACTAAACTTCTACAGAGCCAAACTGCAAGAAATCCTGCCCAGCCTCAAACCGTATTGCCATATACTTGACCATAACCTTTGTGACGCCGCGGTAGCAGCGTACACCGCTTTACTTCACTCTCGAAACCATACCATACTCTTGGGGAAAAGCGAAGAGGGCCTGATAATCATCCCCCGTTGACGCTTCCTTTCCCCATTGTTAAACTCTGGGGAGGAGGTGAAAATGGAACTGACTTTGAGTGTCATAAAGGCCGACGTCGGAGGTTACGTGGGTCATTCCTCCAGTCATCCCGATGTAGTCGAGAAAGCCAGAGAACAACTGGAATCTGCCCGCAAACAGGGGATTATCCTAGACTGTCACGTCACCGTTTGTGGTGACGACCTTCAGCTGATAATGACTCATCAGCATGGCGAAGATAGCGAGACAGTGCATAAATTAGCCTGGGACACATTTGTGGAGTGTACCAGGGTAGCCAAACGCTTAAAGCTACACGGCGCGGGACAGGACCTCCTCACCGATGCCTTTGCCGGCAATGTCAAAGGAATGGGTCCCGGTACAGCTGAGATGCAATTCTCCGAGCGCCAAGCTGAAACAGTAGTCATCCTTATGGCAGACAAAACTGCCTCCGGTGCCTGGAACCTGCCCCTGTACAAGATATTCGCCGATCCTTTCAACACCATCGGACTCGTGATTGCCCCCGATATGCATTCGGGCTTCACTTTCGAAGTTCACGATGTTAAAGAACATAAGAAAATCGTTTTCAGCGCTCCTGAGGAAATATATGACATGCTTGTATTCCTAGGAGCACCGGGACGTTACGCCGTAAAAGCAGTAAGACACAAAGAAAGTGGCGAAATTGCTGCCGTTTCGTCTACCCAGAGATTATCCTTCATGGCTGGGAGATATGTGGGCAAGGATGATCCTGTCTGCATCGTGCGTTCGCAAGGCAAGTTCCCCGCAGTAGGAGAAATACTGGAGCCTTTTGCCTCCCCTCACATAGTGGAAGGCTGGATGAGAGGCTCACATCATGGCCCCTTAATGCCAGTGGCGGTAAGAGAAAGCAATCCCTGTCGGTTCGATGGACCACCGCGTGTTGTGGCTCTTGGCTTCCAGATCGCTAATGGCAAGCTCGTTGGACCTCGTGATTTGTTCGATGACCCCGCATTCGATGAGGCACGACGACAGGCAAATATAATGGCTGACTTTCTCCGCCGCATGGGTCCTTTCGAACCCCACCGCTTGCCTCTGGATGAAATGGAATACACCACCATGCCCCAGGTAGCAAAGAAATTAGCGTCAAGATTCCAGAGCATTTGACCGCGGATGCCCAAACTGCTGGTAGCCAGCTCAAACCAGGGGAAAATCAGAGAATATAGCGTCCTCCTCGATAATCTGGGATACGAGATAGTTACGCTTGATAACTTAGGCATAGCGAAAAGCGTGGTCACCGAGCTAGGAAGCAGCTACGAAGAAAACGCCACTCTCAAAGCGCTAACCTATGCCAGACTAAGCCAGCTGATAACTCTCGCTGATGACTCCGGACTTGAGGTAGACGCGCTACAGGGAGAACCAGGAATACACTCAGCTCGGCTCGCTGGCCAAGGTGCCAGCGATGAGGACAGAGTAAATCTGCTACTGGCTAGGATGCGTGACATCCCCTGGGACAGACGTAGCGCACGATTTAAATGCGTCATAGCTATTGCCACACCGCAGGGTCAGGTGACGCTATGTCACGGAGAATGCTCGGGGCTAATCGCCCTTGAGCCCCGGGGAAGCAACGGATTTGGCTACGACCCCATCTTCTACTTCCCTGAACTAGGCAGAACTATGGCTGAGCTCCCTTTAAAGATGAAAAATCAACTCAGCCACCGCGCTCGAGCCGCTCAACAGGCCCGCGAGGTACTTAGGCAGCTTCTCCAGTAGTCTTGATTCCACATCCTTCTCGCAAATCAAGATAGCTGTTAACCCGCAAATTTTTTCAAAACCTATTGACACTCTTATTGCTAATAGCTTATGCTTTCGGCGAAAGGAGGTGTGTGATGCTGGCGTACTGCATGAAATGCCGTGCCAAGAGGGAAATGAAGAACGCCAAAAGTATCACCATGAAGAATGGCAGGCCGGCAACTCAGGGCGTGTGTCCCGTCTGCGGGACAAAAATGTTCCGCACAGGAAAGTAATAGATAGCTACCGCTCCAACCCCTAGAATTGCGTTAGCAAACGAGCCTTGGATTCAGTCCACGGTCGGGAGGATCGGGCGCGGTCGCTTTTCCACAAGGTAGCTGAGCGACAAAGGTACTGGCTGGCTGCCATAGTCGGAGTGATATTGGCGACGCACGTAGCTATTATTACTACGCCCGGTCGGCCGCTCTTCGATGAGCAGCATTACGTGACGGACGCCAGGGCTATTATAGCGGGTGCCGGCAGCTCGCGACTGGAGCATCCTCCCCTGGGCAAGCTGTTCATAGTCTCGGGCATCCTTCTTTGTGGCGATAACCCTGTGGGGTGGCGTGTCCTTTCCGTCATATTTGGCACCCTCAGCCTGCTACTTTTCCACCTCATTTGCCGCCACCTGATGAGCTCGAAAACAGCCCTATTTCTCGCTACGTTTCTGCTAGCATTCGAAAATCTCAGCTTCATACAGGCAAGCGTGGCCATGCTCGATGTCTTCTGTTTGACCTTCATGTTGCTAGCTTTCCTCCTTTACCTCGAGGGCAGATACCTCTGCGCCAGCATCTCCGTAGCCCTGAGCGCCTTAACCAAACTCAATGGAGCGCTGGCGCTTCCCGCCATATTGCTGCACTGGATCTTTTCGGGACGGAAGGACAGCGCCAGGTTTGGCGCTTCACTCGTAACAGCCCCCGCCGCCTTTATCTCGCTGATGCCTGCCCTCGATTTCCTCGTCTTCCATAAGTTCCTCAACCCCATCAACCGTATTAAGACCATGCTCGATCTAAGCGCGAGCCTGACCTTCGCCACCGCAGATCATCCCGCCCTGAGCCGCCCCTGGGAATGGGTACTCCGACCTATAGTCATGCCTTACTGGTATGAGCCTCATTACCTTGGTGCCATTAGTTTCACCCTCTGGGCACTCATCATCCCCAGCACAGTATACCTCATATTCAAGGCAAAACAAGGTGACAATGCCAGCCTTTTCGGCATATCGTGGTTCGCCAGCACCTACCTGGTCTGGCTCCCCATAAGTGTGATCACCGATAGGATCAGCTTTGTCTACTATTTCTATCCTGCGGTGGGGCCTATATGCATTGGGGCTGGTCTCGGGTTCCAGCAGCTTCTCACCACAGCGACAGAACGGGGAGGAAAGCTGAAAAAGGTGGCTCTCCCCGCCGTGGCAACATATCTTGTCCTTCACATTGCTGTGTTTGTTATTCTCTCACCCCTATCCACGTGGTGGTCAATAGCGTCGTTCGCCTGACCATCACCCCGTTCCAGCTTCGGCTCAGCTTGTTACGATTCCGCCATCAACACTGAAATGCTGCCCTGTTATATAGCTGGCCTCGTCTGAGGCGAGAAACAACACCATGTTAGCAATGTCCTCAGGCATTGCAGCGCGACGCAGCGGAATGGACTTTACTACCTTCTCCTGCCACTGCGGCGCCCTGGTCTTGAGGACTGAGGGAGTAAGAACCAGCCCCGGAGCCACGCAGTTGACCAATATGTTATAGCGCGCCAATTCCCCCGCAAGACAGCGAGAAAACCCCGCCACCGCAGCCTTGCATCCCGAATATAAAGCCTCCCCTCTGGGAGCCATAATCTTGGCACTATCAGAGGTTATGTTGATGATCCTCCCCCACCGCTGTTCCATCATGTAAGGAATCACCGCCTTGCAGCAATGAAGTGTGCCCTTGAAGGTAACATTTATATGCTCGTCCCACTCCCCTTCATCAGTATCGATAAACGGTCTGTGTTCTAAAGAAAAGCCAAGATAAGCAGCATTGTTCACCAGAATGTCTACCTTCTTAAACTCAGCCACAGTCATTTCCACCATCCTTTTTACTTCCGCCTGCTTCGATATGTCCACCTCAACCGCCAGCGCTCCACCACCCTGCTGTGCCACCTCCCCGGCTACTTTCTTAGCCGCCGTAAGGTCAATGTCACCTATTACCACCCTGGCTCCCTCCCGAGCAAAAGTGAGAGCTATAGCCCGCCCGATACCTGATCCACCTCCGGTTACTATCGCCACTCTGTTCTCAAGCTTCATCATGTCACCTCCTGTTTACTGCGGTATTCTTAGCCATAAAGGCAAGAGCCTCGCCTGAAGACAAGCTATCCGGCTGCCTGCCCCACTCCAACAATACCCACCGTCACCAGGAAAACCACAAGGCCAGCCACCAGAACACCAAGCGCTACGGCACGAAAAGCCCTCTTCCAGTTCATGTCCAGGAGCCACGCCAGCATAGTCCCAGTGTAAGCCCCCGTCATCGGCAAGGGCACAGCCACAAACAGTGCCAGCCCCCAAAAACCGTATCTCTCCACTTTGGGCTTGCCTCTCCTCCTCAAGTTTTCCAGATATTGCGGGAACAGCGGCACCCGGCAAAACAGCTTCTCATAGAACAGACGTAATAGGAAGAATACAGGGAAAAATATGAACGCGTTAGCTACAATGGCTAGAAGCAACGTCAGCCATGGATTCAGCCCGAACTCCACTATCCCCAACGGTATGGCACCTCTCAATTCGCTGATCGGCGACATTGTAACCAGCAGGGTCAAAAGGACTTTCTTAACCACCCGCTGCCTCCGTCGCAGATATGTTATTACAACCTATCCTTATTGCCAATCGCCCTTTCTCATGTTATCTTCTTACTGAATACACCGCTCAGGCACATATGGAGAGAAGACGACTATTCGGCACCAGTGGCATCAGGGGTGTAGTGGATAAAGAGCTTTCGCCCCATTTCTGTCATGACATCGCCCTCGCTCTCGGTACCACTTTGCCCCCAGACTCTACGGTATGCGTCGCCACCGATACCAGAACCACCAGAGATGTCCTCAAGAGAGCGGTTGTCTCTGCACTCACTTCCTGTGGCATAAACGTGGTCGATTTTGGCATTCTGCCCACTCCAGCTCTCGCTCTGCTCACCCGGGAGCTGGGCTTCGCCACCGGTGTCATGATCACAGCCTCCCACAACCCTCCCGAATTCAACGGCTTGAAGTTTTTTAACCACAACTCGCTGGGATATAGCCAGGCTCAAGAAACGGAAATAGAGAACGTCTATTTTGAAGGAAGATTCCGCCGCGGTAAGAAGGGCACTCTCGAGCACGCCACAGATATGAAACAAACATACCTCTCCTTTATTAAGCAAAAGCTCCCCACGTCAGCACTCAATCGCCAGCTAAGAATAGTCGTCGACCCTGGCAACGGCGCTGCCTCCAAATTCGCCAGTGACATCTTTGCCCGCATGGGCCTCAACGTAATCGCAATAAACGACGAGCCAGATGGCTCCTTCCCGGGAAGAAGTCCCGAGCCCAAAGAGGATACCCTGCAGGGCACAGTTGCCCTCCTCAGACAAAATGACGCCGACCTCGCCATCTGCTTCGATGGCGACGCCGACCGCGTCGTCTTCTGTGATAAGGAGGGTTTCCTCGGCTTCAATGAGCCGGTGGCTTTCATCTCCAGACTCATTGCCCAGAGAACAGGAAAGAAAAAGATTGTTACCACAGTGGAGACAGGAAATCTTCTTGACCTAGCAGTGAAAGACCTCGGGGTGGAGGTGGTCAGAGGAAAGGTGGGCGATGTCTCTGTAGCTTACCTAGCTCAAGAGCTCGATGCCGCATTAGGAGTGGAGCAGGTCGGCGTTTACATCTTCCCTGAGCTGGGCTATTACCCCGATAGCATTTTCGCCTCCCTTGCCCTCCTGGCTTATATCAATGACGCCGGTGAAATAAGGCGATTTTTTCAAAGCATGCCCAAGTTATTCTTCCACAAAGCAAAGGTTCCCTGTCCCAACGAGCTTAAGGAAGTGGTCATGACCCGGGCAAGGGAAAAAATTCAATTTTTTGCTCCCGCTGCCGTGAATATGCTTGACGGACTCAGGCTGGAATTCCCCCACTCCTGGCTGCTTATCAGGGCTAGCGGCACTGAGCCTGCCATCCGCCTCATCTCAGAATCAGCCTCGGAGATAGAAGCCGATAGCCTCATAATCAAGGGCAAGGAGCTGGTTCAACGGCTTGTGGAGGAGAACAGGTGAAAGCGGTATTTCTTTGTGGCGGCGCTGGCAAAAGGATGTTCCCTCTTACCGAAGACAAGTTCCTCCTCGACTTCCTCGGCAAGCCCCTGCTTCAATACCAGATAGAGGTCGCCCGCAATGCTGGCCTCAAGGACTTCGTTATCATCGCCAACCCGGGAAACCTAGCTAAGATAGAGCAGGTAATGCAAAGGATTCCCGGGATAGAAGTCCGCTTCGCAGTGCAGGAAGAGCCCCGCGGCATCGCCGATGCCCTCCAAAGCGCTGCCGTTCATCTCCACGGACCCACCATAATCATAAACCCCAACGATGTTTTCTCCCCCTCAGCGTACACCAAAATCATCGCCGAGGCGCAAAAGGGCATTGCATCCTCCTGTATTCTGGGCTACCGCGTGCAAAAATACTTCCCCGGAGGCTACCTCCAGGTAAATCCTCAAAATGAATTGCTCCACATCGTGGAAAAGCCCGAACCCGGTAAGGAGCCCAGCAACCTGGTAAACATCTTGATTCACTACCACCACGACCCGCAGAAACTGTTGCGCCACATTGACACCGTGCACACTACCAGGGACGACGTCTATGAATGCGCCCTGGACAGCATGGTGAAAGCGGGACACAGGATAAAAGTCGTCCCCTACGATGATTTCTGGGCACCGATAAAATATCCCTGGCATATCTTCAAAGTAATGGAATATTTCCTCGATAATGCTCAGCCGTGCATCGCCCCTTCAGCCCGCATTTCGGAAAAAGCCACCATCGAGGGGAAAGTTATCCTTGCCCATAACGTCAGGGTATGGGAAAATGCCGTGCTTCGCGGTCCTCTCTATATTGGACCGAATTCCATAATTGGCAATAACGCCCTGATACGAGACTACTGCCATATCGGCGCCAACTCGGTTATCGGCTATTCCACCGAAGTAAAGCATTCCTATATCGGCGATAATTGCTGGTTCCACTCCAATTATGTTGGCGACTCCATAATAGACGATAATTGCTCCTTTGGCGCCGGCACCGTGCTGGCTAACTTCCGACTCGACGAAGGACGCATCCACATCAGGGTCGGCACTAGCCTGGTGGATACAGAATATGATAAACTGGGAGCGATGGTGGGGCGGGGCTGTCGCATCGGAGTCAATGCCAGCCTCATGCCAGGAGTCCGCGTCGGAGCTAATTGCTTCGTGGGACCGCAGGTATGTTTACAACGTGATGTTGAGCCCAATAAAATAATCCTGGTAGAGTCCCGTTACCAGGTAAGGGAAAACACTATCACCCTGGAGGAAGATAGCAGGAAAGAGCTGCTCGATAACCTTAAAGACATAAGGGCAGGAAATGATGCAGGGCGACCGAGCCAGTGAAAGGTGAGGAGCAAGAACGGGGATGTGTGGCATCATCGGGTATTGTGGCAAGAAAGCAGCAGTGCCAATTATCCTGGAAGGCTTGAGATGCCTCGAGTACCGCGGGTACGATTCCGCCGGCATCGCCTCTTTATGCCAAGGCAGACTCATAGTGAAAAAGGATGTGGGCAAGCTCGATGAGGTCATCGAGAAACATAACCTCGCAAGCCTTCCCGGCAACATTGCCATCGGACACACTCGCTGGGCCACCCACGGTGGCGTCACTCAGGCAAATGCCCACCCTCACTGCGACTGCTCTGGCCGGATCGCCGTGGTCCACAACGGCATCATCGAGAACAATCAGCAGCTCCGCCACGAATTAATCCAGAAGGGACACCGCTTCAACTCCGAGACCGATACCGAGGTCATCCCCCACCTCCTCGAGGACGAACTGAAAAAGGGATTCTCTTTAACCCAGGCAACACTGAACATAACCGGTCGTCTCCAGGGCTCCTACGCCTTCATCGCTACCTCTCTTGACGACCCCGGGAAGATTGTCGGTGCCAGGAAAGATAGCCCCCTTGTCGTGGGCATTGATCTCCCCGATTGCTACATCAGCAGCGACGCCCTCGCCTTCTCCCGCTACGCTGACACCGTAATGTCCCTCGGAGACGGGGAGGTGGTAATGATCGCGCCGGGCAAAGTTGAATTCTTCGACTCCCATGGTAGAAAGCTCCATAAACAGCCCAGAAAGCTGGACCAGACCTGGATCCAGAGCCACAAGAACGGCTACCAGCACTTCATGCTCAAAGAAATAATGGAGCAGGCTGAAATATTGAATGAAACATTATGCCAGGATGAGAAGAAATTTACTGAGATCGCCCTGGACATCCTCCGGGCAAGGCAGGTGATCATAACCGCCTGCGGCACTTCCCGTTATGCCGCTCTGGTTGGCAGATATCTCTTTTCCAAAGTGGGCAGGAAGTTCTGCGATGTGGTCATGGCTTCTGAGTTTGGTTATTTCGCCGATTCCGTGGACAGGAACACTCTGGTTATTGCCGTTTCCCAGAGTGGCGAGACTGCCGATGTAGTTGATGGGGTAAAGGCAGCGAGAAATGCTGGCGCCCAGATCGTCTCCATCGTCAACCGACCCAACTCCATACTCACCGACTTGAGCCACCAGGTCATTTACCTCAACTGTGGTCCTGAGATAGCTGTGGCCGCCACCAAGTCCTTCCTCTCTCAGCTAGCCATATTCTACCTTCTCTCTTTCTCCATGGTTAACGCCTTCGCCGAGGCAGCAGCCAACCTGAAAAGCTTGAGCGGCGCGATAACCCAGGCCCTGGATAGCAACAAAAGCGAAATTATCCGCCTGAGCCAGAAATTCAAAGACAAGAACGACTTCTACTACATAGCACGGGGCATCAATTTCGCCATCGCCTCTGAAGCAGCCTTGAAGCTCAAGGAGATCTCCTATATCCACGCTGAAGGTATGCCTGCTGGCGAACTGAAGCATGGCACCCTCGCTCTCATCGAGCCTGGCACACCCGTGGTAGTCATCTGCCCCGCCGACTACACCTTCGCTGAAACTCTAAATAACGCCATGGAAGCCAAGTCCCGCGGCGCCTTTATCATCGCTGTCTCCGACGCAGAAAATACCATATATGATTCCTGGCTCAAAATCCCCCGCGTAAACGAGCTCCTCTACCCCATGGTCACCGTGTTGCCCCTGCAACTCCTCGCTTACTATCTCGCTATCGCCCGGGGATACGACCCGGACAAACCCCGCAACCTCGCTAAATCAGTCACCGTCAAGTGAATTCCCGCCAGAAACCCCAACCATCACCTGCCAAATTCTGCCACGCCTTCGCCAATACCTGGATACGACCTAACGCCTCACCGCTCTATATCGGAACAAGAGCGCGGTATCCCCGATTGCCCGCAGTGCGGCAAGGTAATATACTGGTACTTGTGTAAGACACCCCGTCGGGGACTTGGTGACCGAATGCTCTAAATATGACGGCACTGTTTGGCAGAGCGGGGGCTTGGAACCGGCCCTTCCTCTTCCTCGCTCAAGACCATCAGGTAGCTTGCACAAGCGCGAATGGGGCGCGTGGAAGTTCGTGAGCTCAGTAACAACAAGATAAAGAGATGAACAAAGTTCTTATCATAACCTACCACTTCCCACCCCGCCCCACCGTAGCCAGTCTGCGCCCGCTGGGCCTAGCCAAGTACCTACCAGAATTCGGCTGGAAGGCAGTGATTCTGACCGCAGCTCTGCCTGGCAAGCCTGACCCGCAATTTCAAGTTATCGAGACGCAATATCAGGATTACCTAGGCTTTGCCAAAAGACTCCTCAAGCTCGATTCGCAGGCGCCTTTATTAGCCTAGGCTAGAAATAAGCTAAGAATAAGGTCAGAAAGTCTTTAAGGCAGAATAAGGGGACAGGCTACTTTTTCTTTCTTGCCCCCGCTCCCCCGGCCTCTCCCCCACCGTTGATTCCGGCCCAGCTTCTCTCGCCGCTCCGCATAGCAACTCCGGTGACGGCGAACCTGGCTCGCCATCGACCTGGCCGTCGGGCCAAAAAGTAGCCTGTCCCCTTTTTACAGAGCATCGCGGTAATACTTCACTGTCTCCGCCAGACCCTGCCTCAGCGTGACCCTGGGCTCCCACCCCAGCTCCCTCCGTGCCCGGGAGCAGTCGAGGCAAATCCTGTAAATTTCTCCCTTGCGTACCGGCGCATAATGCGGACTGCCTTTATACCCCGTCAGTCCAGCCAGAGTGTCAAACATCTCCTGGTCTGATGTCTCCACTCCCGTGCCAATATTGTAAATGCCGTTGACGTCCTTTTCCATCGCCAGAAGGTTGGCGGTCACCACATCGCCCACATAGACATAGTCACGGGTCTTGTCCCCTTTGCCAAAAATAGTGGGACGCTCTCCGCGCAGCATCTGCCCGGTAAAGATGGCTACTACCCCCGCTTCCCCCTTGGGGCTCTGCCTCGGACCATAGACATTGGCATACCGGAGCACCACGTATCCCAGCGCGCCCTCGAGATGGCCAACATGGAGATAATGCTCCACCGCATGCTTGGAAGCCCCATAGTATGAAATTGGACTCACAGGATGCCTCTCGTCCACAGGACGGTACTGTGGCTCCCCGTACACTGCCCCTCCCGAGGAAGCATATACGATTTTCTTTACCCCCCAGCGCAAACACTGCCGCATGAGGTTCAGGCTGCCCAGAATATTTTGCCTCGCATCAAACGCAGGGTCCTCCATGGACCTGGTGATCACAGTTTGAGCCGCATGATGATTGACCACCTCTGGCCTTTCTTTCTCAAATATCCACTCTAGCTCGGGACTGGATATATCTACCTGATAGAATGCGGCCGCGGGGTTGACGTTTTCCCTCCGACCCGTGGAGAGGTCGTCCACCACAACCACCTGATGCCCTCGCTCAATCAGCCCGTCAACCACATGTGAGCCGATAAAGCCCGCCCCGCCAGTAACGAGAACTTTCACCGCTTTGTCCTCCACAAGACTTAACCCAGTATAGCTGGAGCAGGCACGGGCTTGCAATCAATCACACTATGCCCTATTATTCTATGTGAGAGTACGATCGGCAATCTGATCGTACGACCCCATGGCAGGTCAATTACGGAGATATCGGAAAGTGAGGGTATGAGGTGGCTTCGGCAACCAGACCCGGTGAGGTGAAGGTCCTGGCGGGTATACCTGCGTATAACGAAGCAAGATACGTCGGAAGCGTGGTGCTCCAGGCCAGGCAATATGTGGATGAGGTCATCGTGGTTGATGACGGCAGCACGGATAGCACCGCTGCGATAGCTGAGCTCGCCGGCGCCACCGTGATCCGCCACGATAAGAACAGGGGCTACGGAGCAGCCATTAAGACCATACTTTCCGAGGCGAGAAAGAAAAATCCTGACGTCCTGGTCGTCCTCGATGCCGACGGTCAGCATGACCCTAGGGAGATTCCTTCCCTCGTCAGGCCTATTTTCGATGGTTATGACCTCGTCATCGGATCTCGGGAGGGACAACAAGACAGAACGCCCCGCTATCGCCGCCTGGGGCAGAAAGTGCTTTCCCACTCCGCCCGCCTCGCTTCCCGCACCAAAGTCTCTGACTCCGAATGCGGCTTCCGGGCCTATTCCCGAAGGGCTATATTGGAGCTTGAGCTGCGGGAGGATGGGATGGCTGTATCCGAGGAGGCGATTGTCCGTGCCGCGGAGAAGAACCTCAGGATAACCGAGGTACCCATCACCAACATCTATCTGCCCGACGGCTCGACGCTTAACCCGGTGAAACATGGCTTCGGCGTACTCAACCGCATATTAGCCATCATTGCGGAAAGAAGGCCTCTGTTCTTCTTCGGAATGGTCGGTACCGTCTTCACGGTTATCGGGCTCATCGTCGGGGTCAGAGTGCTCAACATCGCCAGCACCACTGGCAGCCTCGCTCTGGGCAGCGCCATGCTCACCATCCTCTTCATCATCGCCGGCATCTTAACTATCTTCACCGGTATCATCCTCAACGCCCTAGCAAGACGAAAATAAGGGGACAGGCTACTTTTTCCTCCCGCCGCGCTCTCCTCGG
>JGI24721J44947_10005457_pt1 | contig 17401 bp, 19 predicted proteins | sample YelNatPaOPGAMG01_FD_44947 | JGI IMG/M metagenome (IMG submission 44947)
CACCTTGCCCGACTGGTAATGTATGCACCTCTGGCACAGAAGGAATCCAGGATCGTGTGCAGGGGCTTTTGAGTGTGCTTGCATGCGCAATTACAACCAGTGCCGGTCAGGAATGTGTTGCAAGTACATCTGATATCTCCGGCAACTCTTTCACTTGGACAATTACAATACCTTCCGGAAGAGGTTCAGCTAATGTTCAAATAGGATCTATAAACTCTAATGGGACTGTTAATTTCAAATTTACAAACACCTTTACCAGAAAGGAGCTTGATGCTGTGTACAACTATAATCTTGTCGCAAACGAAGGCAGCACAGGTATTCATAACACACGGTTTGATGTGGAGCTATTACAGAAAGCATTTTATGACCTTACAGGTGCTAATGTTCCTAATGCTACATTGTACTGAAGGTTTTTAAATTATAAATGCTTCTTTAAAAAGCTTATTAGACTGGGCATTTTAAAAACAAAAAAGGAGGAGATAAAATGTATAAAAAATATCTATTTCTATTTATTTTGTTCATGTATGTTTTAGCTTTGACTAACATGTATGGATGTGGGAGAAGCAGTACCAGTTCCACTCCAGCTACACAATACTGGGGGGCAAATGGATATATCTTAACCCCGGCTGGTGTGCAAATAGGTAATTCCTCATTTGAGGCACCAGATCGCAAAACCATACCACAACCAAGCGAAATAGCGGTTACACCCGATGGTAAAACAGTATTGGTACTCGGTACAGGCTGGGTTACCTATGCGAACAAGAGCCATACCCTGATAGCAATCGATCCAGCAACAGATAAGATTGTATCTTATATTTCACTTACAACCTCACTTCCCCAAAGATACGAAAGCTTTGATGGAATAGCTATTAATAGCTCAAGCACGGATGTATATGTCCCTGGCATAGCCTTGCAAAAGGGCTATGTGCTTGACATCGGCATTGATGCAAACAGTAACCTTACCTTCAAAAAGGCAATACCTCTCTATCCTTATACAACATCTACTTTCACATCTAATCCAGTCTGGCCAACACCTGCTGGCATAGCAGTGTATGGTAACACCTTGATTACTGCCAACAATGTTGCTTACGATAGCTACGGTAATCAGTATCCAGGAGAGACAATCTCTATCATAAATCTGTCAACAGATGGACAAACATATACATTAACAACAGGTGGTTTTTATCCATGGGCGGTTGCAATCACACCTGATGGGAAAGAGGCTTATGTATGTAACAGACAATCAAGTACTGGTTTAGGAACAGTAACTGTGTTTTCTCTTTCAGGTATTCCAAACACAATAACAACTATCAACCTAAACCAGGCTGGATCAGCAGCCATTATCTCTTCTCTGGATGGTAGTAAGATGTATGTTGCAAACACACTCAGCGACACTGTAAGTGTTATTGATACCTCAACCAGACAAGTATCTGACACAATATCACTTGCAATGTTCAGCACAGAGCCATCCATGGGAGGGTTGCCAAACAACCTTGCGCTTTCCGGCAATGGAAAATACCTTTATGTTTCAATGGGTGCAGATAACGCTATAGCTGTTATTGATACATCCACAGATAAAGTTATAGGCAGGATACCAACTGCATCGTATCCATCAGCAGTGGCATTTGACAATGCAAACAACCATCTGTATGTTGCTAATATGTATGGTGTGGGACACGGACCCTATATACCTCCTGATGCAAGTCCCTCTAACATCTTTAATTTCGCAAATTATGCATGGTTTTGCTATGGTTCTGTTTCAGACATACCACAACCTTCTAACTCGCAACTTGCAAATTACACCAATCAAGTACTTACCAATGATTTTGTCCCAACTATAAACCCACACCCTGCTGTTCCAGCGAATATTATGAGCGCATGGTCAAATATCAAACATATTGTTTATATCTTAAGAGAAAATAAGACCTTTGATATGTACTTTGGAGATCTCGGACCACAGGCAAATGCTGAGCCAGTGCCATGCCCATTTCTCTCAGCAGGGAGCCTTGAAGCCTTCAGTGCATTACCAGCCTCTTACGGTTGTAATAATCCAGTCAACTCTGGTATTGGATTTACAACACCTAATACGCATGCAATGGCAAGGCAGTTTGCACTCAATACAAACTTTTATCTTGACATTGTACCCTCTATAGCTGGACATCCTCTCTCAATACAGGGTATGATCAGCGATTATCTTCAGAGAATATGGTCTATTAATACAGGTTACGGAGGGATGAATAGAATTGGAGATTCTGGTGAACCAATAGCAGCTGTCCCGAGTGGAACGATCTTTGACGCATTGAAGAACGCTGGCATAACATTTTCTGATTTTGGACAGGGTTTACCCTCCCTTTATAATGGAGCATTCAACAGTACAAATCCTTTAGAATCTTCACCAGAATTTGATCAAACTTACGGAACGCTTATAAGTGATGTTGTCAAGGCAGACTATTTCATTTCAGCATTTAACAATATGGTTCAAAACGACAATTTCCCAAATTTTGTGTTCATGACATTAGGAGATGATGGATTTGAACCTTCTGATACACCAATGTCTGCTTATACAGAAAATGATGCCGCAACAGCAAAAGTTGTACAGGCGATTGCAAATAGCAAGTACTGGGGATCTACTGCGATATTTATAGATGAAGATGATCCACAACCAGGCTTTGACCATATAGATCAAGAAAGGTCATTTATAATTGTCATAAGTCCTTATGCAAAACACGGTTACATCTCTACTGCTCATTATGGATTCCCGAGTGCATTGAAGACTATAGAACTGATATTGAGTCAGTCCACGGGTAAGACTGTCCAACCAATGACAGAGTTTGATGCTACTGCTCTACCTATGTATGATATGTTCCAGGCAACCCCTGATATGACACCATTCACAGCGCTACCAGAAACATGGAATACTGTTGGTGAATGGAAAAGATAAATACAAAGTACGGATAAAAAAGCAAAGATCAAATATAAGGGGCGGTGTTTTCACCGCCCCTTCTCTTTAACCCAAAAAGTACAATAGGAAAGCTTGTAACGGTTTGATCCATCAAACGAAAATACCGCCGTATAAATGCAAGTGAAGCTTGAGCCGTGGAGTTTAACATACCCTGCCTGCTTCGCATCCACCCTCCTTTCCTTGTTGCATATCTCCGAATATATAGCGAATACGGTGAAGAGGTATATAACGCCATTTATATTCAAGTTTTCTTCAGTTATAACTAAGTCCTTTTTACAAATTTCTCTGCATCCTTCCCCTTATCTCTTCAGATAATTGTTTTGGTAAAAGAGTGTCATGGGTGAAGATAAGAGTATTTTCTTTATAAATCCTTTAGAATCTTTACAAAACCTGGCTTTAATACCGGGATTTTTTCCTTTACCACATTCCAAATAATTTCAAGATCCACCCCAAAATATTCATGTATTACTTTATCTCTCATACCCGCTATTTCCCGCCAGGGAATTTCTGGATATTTCTGCCTTATTTGAGGAGGAACATGCTTAACCGCTTCTCCTATAATCTCAAGGCCCCGTACTACTGCAAAGATGGTCTTTTCGTCTTTCGTAAATGCATCAAAACTCATATGGTCTAAAAATTTCATTACCTTTTTCCATTGAGTCAATGATGTCATCTATATAGTCTTTATACTCTCTTTTCACAGATATACCACCTCTTCCAGGATGTGTTTTCCTATCCTCGGCTTTAAAACACTTTTCATAACAAGATCCACCTTTATACTCAAAAGATCGCTTAGATAGTTTTCAAGTTCTATAAATGTTAAAAGATCCATCCCTGAATTAGGTTCAAATTCCACGAGTATATCCAGATCGCTTTTTGTCTTCTGCTCACCGCGAACATAAGATCCAAAAATACCTATCTCTTTGATTTTATATTTTTCCTTCAGATACGCTTTTTGCTGTTCTAAAATATTTTTTATTTCTTCAAGTCTTTTCATAGATCTCCTTATCGCACATATTTCATGCTACCAGTACCCTCGGCCAGCTTTTCACTTGTTTTTTTATCTTCGCCTGAGTAGGTGATTGGGTTTTATTATACGCATCACCTGTCACCGCATTGAGGCCTGTAGAAGAGATTACCCTTGTACCCCTGCCCTTCATCTGCTCGAAGTACACCCTTGATTTGACATCTTTCATAAATATGAGGCACTCAAGAGGCTTTATATCTGTACCGGTCGAGAGCATATCAACATTTTACAGGGACCTCATGTACAGCTATGCCCATAGAAGCACCAAGATTTAATTCCCGTAGATTCTGGACTTGCCAACCTGCTGCTTCAAAAAGCTGGTCAATTTTCAACCTTACCGTTTCCTCAGGTTTCATGTAATCTAACCTATTATAAAATGAAGTATTTTTCAAGGATTATAGGGAGATATGTAAAAATACAGGGTCTTAAATCCACCTTGCAGCGTTGAAGTATGTCGTTCCTCGGCCTTTCAGGTCTTATAAATGCCTGAATTGGTATGGCTTGATTTATCAAGCTTTTTAAGGTCCCATAAATGCGACCGTGACCGGGGATGCGTATCCCCGAACAAACGAACTGCCTTATTGCATTTTTGGGTGAACTAAAAATTTTGCCTGTTACCTTTTTGTCCTATTTGATACGCGTGCCATTGACAGCATCACGGTCAAGTGTCAAAAGTGACAGGTGTTCTGCATCACCAGCTGCAAGCAACATACCCTGAGACTGTATCCCAAAAAGCTCAGCAGGTTGAAGGTTCGCAACAACCACGATCTTTTTGCCTACAAGCTCTTCAGGTCTGTATGATTTGCCGATACCTGCAACTATGGTTCTTTTTTCCCCAATATCCACCTCAAGTTTAACGAGCTTATGAGATCCCTCTACTCTTTGTGCACCAAGTATTGTTCCTACCCTCAGGTCAACTGTTTTGAACTGGTCTATAGTAATAATCTGCGAAGGACGTTCTTCCGTGGCTTTTGAACCTGATGTCTTTTCTGTGCCTTTGAATGTCTCAGAACCTTTTAAATCAGCCTTTTTATCTTCAATATTAATTTTATCCGTTCGTTTCTCAAACAAGGGTTGTGCCTGAACAATTTTTACTGGTGATAAAGAACCACCCCATTTAGCTAACTGTTCAAGGTTATGCCCTTTTATCTCCTGAGAAATAGCACTCAATATTTTATTCGCTGTGTCCGGCATAAATGGTAAGAGATAAACTGCTGCAAGCCTTGTAGCTTCTATTGTATTGTAAAGCCGTGTATTTAATCTTTCGGTGTTGCCTGATTTTGCCTCCTGCCATGGTTTTGTTTGATCAACATACCTGTTCGCCTCTGATATAAATTCCCATAAAGCAGAAAGTGCATTATGGAATTCAAGGTTATTCATAGCAGTTGTATAAGCATCCTGTAGCATTTGAGCCCTTTGCTGTAATGCCAGATCAAATTGATCGGCTACACCTGATGCAGGCAATACCCCACCTGCAAATCTTACAACCATGCCTGTTGCTCTTGATAATAGATTACCAAGATCATTTGCAAGATCGCTGTTGATCCTTGTTAACATTGAATTATGAGAGAAATTGCCATCTAAACCAAATGGAACCTCCCGCATAAGGAAATAGCGTGTGGCATCTGCTCCATACGCCTCCACCAAAGACTCCGGGGATACTACATTGCCAAGTGACTTACTCATTTTTACCTCCCCTATTGTCCACCAGCCATGTGCAAATATATGTTTAGGTAAAGGCAATCCAGCTGACATCAAAAATGCGGGCCAATAAACAGCATGAAATTTTATAATATCTTTGCCAACTATATGTAGATCCGGTGGCCAGAATTGTGAAAACCTTTCTTTATCAGAACCAAAACCAGCACAGGTAAGATAATTTATGAGGGCATCAAACCACACATAGATCACATGGTCTGGATCATCAGGCACCTTAACCCCCCAGTCAAAACCTGTTCTGGATATACTAATATCTCTTAGCCCTTCTTTAACAAAACTCAGTATCTCATTTCGTCTTGAAACAGGTAGTATAAAAAATGGATTTGATTCAATATGTTTCAGGAGTCGCTCTTGATATTTAGACAATCTGAAAAAATAGGTTTGCTCTTTTACCTTTTCTACAGAGCGTCCACAACTGGGACATTTACCATCAACAAGTTCTTTATCTGTCCAGAAGGATTCACATGGTACACAATACCAATCTTCATATACCCCTGAATATATATCACCATTATATTTAATTCTCTTCCAAATCTCCTGAACAACATCTATATGTCGTTGTTCCGTTGTTCTGATAAAATCATCATTGCTTATATTTAGTAAGCTCCATGCGTATTTAAACCTTTTCACAACATTATTGGCTAATTCTATGGGTGTTATACCCTGCTGTTCAGCGACCTCTGGATCTTCTTACCATGCTCATCTGTGCCTGTTACAAACAATACCCTTTCCCCGCATAATCTTTTAAATCTTGCAATAACATCTGCTGCTACTGTGGTATATGCATGACCTATGTGGGGTACATCGTTTACATAGTATATTGGTGTTGTAACATAAAATCCTTTCTCTTCTTTGTTTAAGATTTGCTCTGTCATCGTATGTACTCCTATTAACCAAAATTTGAGAACAAGAGAATCTCTATCTAACCAAACAATCCTCTCGTTTTTACATCCGTATATTTAAACTTTACCTTTTCACCATTTTCAAGCAAAACAATCACATTCATACCTAACACATCATGTCCTACAACCTCTCCATTCCCTAATGGTGTAACAACCTTTTTATTCAACTTCGGTAATATCTCAAGGGCTTCAACATAAAGGTCATATTCATAGGTTAGGCAGCACATAAATTTGCCACATACCCCGGAGAGTTTATTCTGGGTTTGGGGTAATCCCTGTGGTTTAACATGTTTCATTGTTACAGAATTAAATGTCTTCAGGAAGGTACTGCAACATAATTCCCTACCACAGGGTCCGATACCTGATATGATCTTTGCCCTGTCTCTTGCACCTATCTGTCGCATTTCTATATGGGTATGAAAACGTTTTGCAAGGTCCTTTATCAGCTCTCTGAAATCAACCCTTGTCTCTGATACAAAGTAGAACAGAGCCCCACTTCCATCAAAAAAGAACCTGACATCAACGACAGTAAGGTTTAATCCAAGCTCAATTGCCTTGTTCTGGCAGTAAGCCTTAGCCTCTTTTGCCCTCTGAATAAGGATCAGCTCTTTCTCAGCATCCTCAACGGTAAATGTCCTTATAACCTTTAGCAGAGCGCTTATTTCTTCTTCTGACATCTCTATTTCAAAAGGTTCTACTTTAACCTTACCTGCTGATATACCATTTCTGGTCTCTATAATTACCTTTTGATTTTTTTGTAGCTTTAGATCTGATGAGTCGTATAATTGAAGCTCATTTGTGAACTCTGGTAAAATCTTTGTAACTTTTTTAGTTGTCATTTTATTGTTCGCCCATCAATTGAAATAATACATGCTCCATAATCATCTGAGGGTTTATGTTAAGCTCATAAGCAGCCCTTGCCTGTTCAAGGGCTATGGCGGTATTTATTATATCATCTTTTTTAAACTTCGTGGAAAAATACTTTATCTCTTCCAGAAATTCTTTATTCCTTATTAATTCCTGATTGTAATCTATGATAACTGCATCAATAAGAAATGGTAAAATAACATCTACAAGTTCGTTAAAATGTTCCTTGTATGATGGCGATTTAAATCTTTCTGCAAGATTTACTATTGAGCGTGTATTTTCTAAACCTGCAAGGGAAGATATTATATTCTTAATTTCATTCTTAATAGCAGTAATAGAAATGTGTTTTATACCACCATCAGAAATAACGGCTAAATACTCTAATTGTTCTCTGTCAAGGTCTGTCATGGAAGAAAGGATCTCTTTTATCACATCTGTAGAAAGTCTATTAAATCCAATCTTTATAAGCCTTGACTGGATCGTTGGAAGCAATTTAGCATACGAGGAGGTTATAAAGATAATCGTTGCCCATTGAGGCGGCTCTTCTAAAGTCTTTAGCATGGCATTTTGTGCGTGTATATTCAGCTCTGAGGCATCATCCACAATAAGAACCTTTTGTTTTCCTTCAAATAGAGGCATGTTGAGCCATTCTATTGTCTGAACTATGGTATCCATCTGTGAGTTATCATCAGGCATGGGTACACTCAATTGCATAACATCAGGATGTATATTGTCCTGTATCTTTTTACAGCTTTCACAGGTATCATCGGACAACCACACCTCAGTCCTCTGTCCTGTACAATTCAGGGCTTTTGCCATATTCAACGCTGTGAGATGTTTACCTGTACCTTTATTCCCGAAAAAAAGGAAAGAGCTGTTTATATTGTTTTGCTCTATAAATTTTCTAATAATTGCTATGGCTCTTTGCTGACCCTTAACATCAAGTAAAGACATCCTTAAGCCCTTTAATTGTATCCTTTCTTGTGACTGAATCTGTATCTGGTTGTATTGATCCACCTATAGAAATTATCTCTGATCTGCTCTTTTATTCTCTCAATGTTGTTATTTGCATCTATTACAACTATTCTATCTGTCTCCTGCTTTGCTAAAGTCAGGTAACCAGTTCTAACCTTTTCAAAAAAGACCCTGTTCATTATTTCAATACGGGTTTTGTTATCCCTTTTTGATAATCGTTTCCTTGCCACATTATAAGAACAATCAAGTAGGAATGTTTTATCTGGCTTTAAGGGTAAGATAAACATCTTTTCTAACGATTTTATAACATCTAAACTTAATCCTCTACCATAACTCTGATATGCAACAGTTGCATCATGAAATCTATCACATAATATTATCTTTCCTTTTTCAATTGCAGGGTTAATTACCTGTTCTATTAACTGAACTCTGCTTGCGAAGAATAATAAAAGCTCAGTATAGGGTAATATCTTCATATCTCTATCAGCAAGTAAGCCCCTTATCCTCTCCCCTATATCTGTGCTACCAGGCTCGCGTATTTTCACTACATCTATATGTTTTGACACCAATTCTTCATAAAGCAAATTTAGTTGCGTTGTTTTACCAGCGCCATCAATACCCTCAAATGTTATAAGCAATCCCTTTTTGTTCATATATTGAGGCAAAGAGTGCATTTGTAAGATATGGTTGCTGCGAAAATTTTGTTAGCCATAAAATGCCCGCAATTTATTGATGGCTTGTTTGTAATCCTTTGATTCAAAGATCGCTGTACCGGCTACAACAACATCCGCTCCCATCTTTATTACAGAGGCAACATTTTGTGCATTTATACCGCCATCTACTTCAATCTTGGTAGACAGATGTTGTTTATTCCGCATATTATCAAGTCTTTGATCTTTTTTAATGTTGAAGCTATAAACCTCTGCCCTCCAAATCCTGGATTTACCGTCATTATCAAAACAAGATAGAGCTCATCTATTATATCTTTTAACATAACAATAGGGGTAGCTGGATTTAAAGATATTCCAGCTTTTTTGCCAGCATCCTTTATTGTAGCAATGGCTTTGTGTAGATGACTGCACGCTTCAAGATGGATCGTTAGAATATCTGCACCAGCATCTATAAAACTCTTTATATGATCCATTGGATCCACTATCATTAAATGCACATCCAGTGGTAGTTTAGTGATCTTTCTTATTGATTTCAGGACCGGTTGCCCTATCGTAATGTTTGGCACAAAATTTCCATCCATTACATCTACATGTAACATATCTGCGCCTGCATCTTCTACTGCCTTTATTTCTTCTCCGAGCCTTGCAAAATCGCATGCAAGCAGGGATGGAGCAATCTGAATATATTTTGTTTTACCCTGCCTTTTCAATCTTGAATCCGCAACCATCTTTATTTTAAAAACAGATTTTTATTCTCAACACAAACTTCTATTTCAAAAACTCATTGATGGCTTGAACAAATGCATCCTCTGGTTGTGCCCCCTGAATGATCCTTCCATTGATAACAAAGGTTGGTGTTGCACCAACACCAATGCTGTTAGCCTCTTTTATATCTCTTTCAACCATTGGTTTTGTTTGTTCTTTATCAAGACAGGTAGTAAATCTACCCATGTTTAGTTTTGTCGCTTTTGCATAATCCTTCAGTTTGCTGACAACATTGTCAGGTGTTATAGCCCCTTGTTCCTGAAACAAATGATCGTAAAAATACCAGAACGCAGTGTGATTTTGTTCGTACGCACAATCAGCACCTATCGCTGCCTTCATAGCCCATGGATGCATCGGAAGAGGAAAACTCTTATAAACCAATCTTATCTTACCCGCGTACCTTAATAAAAGATCCTCTACCGTAGAGTAAGCCTTTCCACAAAAAGGGCATTCAAAGTCTGTGAATTCTACAATCGTAACCTTTGCATGTTCATTCCCTCTTATCGGAGAACCATCTATTGTAATCTTACTCCATGTTTCTTTTAATGGATCCTCATTAAGATTAAAAACCTTTCCAAGTATAAGAAATCTACCATCTTTTGATATGTAAACATCCTGTGTTTGTTTTCTTTCTCCGATAGAAAGATTTATAACAGACTTGTTTAAACCCGGTACCTCAGAGGGTACAATATTTCCCATTGTTATCTTTACATCCGCCGGAATGCTGAAAGCCTTTCGCATATACGCTATGACCTTTTTTTCAAGACCAGCCTCATTTTTTAGCCCATAAGCAATAGCACTGCTTATCAATAGCAATGTTAATGCGACTGCAACGCTTTTTAATTTCATATTGTTCTCCTTTAAATGGATATTTAAACCTTATATGAAAAATTTTCTAAAAGATCAAACTTAATCCTTTTCAAAGGGAAACCTTAGAGCTCTGTGGTGTGGTTAATTTAAATATCTCTTCGTGTGATAATGGTTCATATACATATTCAATGTTGAGGGATCTTTTTAACCCATTTAATATGGCAATCACAAGTTCATCATCAGGTATGTTGTGTTTGTTCATTATTGACCCCTGTTGTAAAAGTATACCTTTAGCTCGCCTTTGCGCACTACCTACAAGTTTTTCTCCATGTATTGCCAGCTCATAAGGAAGCGCTTTGTTAAAACACAGAGGCTCTACTGTATTTGTATCATCTGTTCCATACTCCACATTAACACCGCATAGCTGAAACCCTGACTTAAGTCCATCCGTGATAAGACTATAGCTCCTTAATAAGGAAGCGTGTTTACCTAAATAATATTCAGGTATTACTATGCTGTAACATAGATCATCCCTGTGGATTACAGCACCCCCACCTGTAGGTCTTCTTACAATCTCTAACTCAGAGTTTGAGATATTTATAGGTAAACTATCAAGTTTTTGGTTTTTTCCAATTGAAATGCATGCCTTGTTAAACTTAAAGAATCTGATTATTGCTGTATCTTGATCTTCAATAGCCTTGTGAAAAAACACATCATCTATAGCCATATTCAGTGCTGGAGCAAGGATTGAAAAGCCAAGGTACTTGATTGTCCTCATACAAATTTATCTATAAACCTTGTTGATATATTCCCGAGTATAAATTCTTTGCTTGATACTATCTTCTTATGGAGAGGGATATTTGTTTTTATACCCTCTATTATGAATTCATCAAGGGCACGTTGCATTCTTCTAATGGCAGAATTTCTATCCTCTGCCCAGACTATTAATTTGGCTAATAATGAATCATAATAAGGTGGTACTTCATAGCCGCAGTAAACATGACCATCTACCCTGACCCATGGACCACCTGGCTGAATATAAGTATGTATAGTGCCAGATGAAGGAACAAGGGTATCTGGATCTTCTGCATTGATCCTGCACTCTATTGCATGCCCTTTAAGTCTTACATCTTTCTGAGATATATCCATCTTTTGTTCACTTGCTATCTTTATTTGCTCTGCTACAACATCTACACCGGTTACAAATTCTGTTACAGGATGTTCTACCTGGAGTCTTGTATTCATCTCCATGAAATAAAATCTTCCCTTTTCATCAAGCAAAAATTCCACTGTGCCAAGTCCTCTATAATTTATATGTTTTGTTATCTTGAGTGCTGCTTCACTCATTTTGTTTCTGAGTTTATCATCAACTACAATGGATGGAGACTCTTCTATAAATTTTTGATGTCTTCGCTGAATGGAACACTCCCTTTCTCCAAGGGTAACAACATTCCCGTTTCCATCTCCTATAATCTGAACTTCTATATGACGAACATGCTCAAAATATTTCTCAATATATAATGAGGCATTTCCAAAGGCAGCCTTTGCCTCTGCACGCGCTAATTTAATTACACCAGGTAACTGGTCTTCATCGTAAACAATCTTCATTCCCCTTCCACCCCCTCCTTCTGCTGCCTTTATTATAAGAGGTAAACCTATTTCCTTTGCGATCCTTATCGCNTGTTGTTCGTCCTCTATTTCCTGAAATGTTCCTGGCATTACCTGTATACCAAGTTTATNTACATATTCCCTTGCTTTAAGCTTATTCCCCATAAGCTCTATATCCTGAGGCTTGGGACCTATAAATTTAATGCCTGCAGCCTCACATACCTCTGCAAAACCAGGATCCTCGGACAAAAAACCATAACCAGGATGTATGGCGTCAACACCCTTTATTGAGCTGCACTTATAATTGCAGGGGCATTAAGATAGCTATTCTTACTCTGAGCGGGTCCTATGCACACCTTTTCATCGGCAAGCCTTGTGTGAAGTGCATCCTTATCAGCTGTAGAGTATACTGCAACAGATTTTATACCGAGTTCCTTTAAAGCACGGATGATCCTTATTGCAACCTCACCCCTGTTTGCAACAAGCACCTTTTTGAACATATAATATTATCCTTCAGGCTCAATTATAAAAAGCGGCTCTCCAAATTCAACAGGGTCGCCGTCTTTCTTGAGTATCTGTTTTATATAGCCATCTGCGTCAGCCTCAATTGCGTTCATCAGCTTCATTGCCTCTACTATACCAATAGTCTGACCCTTCTTTACCCTGGTTCCTATTTCTACAAACGGCTTCTCAGATGGTGAAGGCGCGCAATAGAATGTCCCAACAAAAGGCGAATTGACACTTATAAGTGATTTTGCCTCCTGTATCTCTGTTTGTTCTGTTTTAGGTGTTTTTTGGGCTTCCAATTCTTGTTTTTTTAACTCATAAGAAACATCCTTAGAAATATTCCTTACAAGCCTTATTCTTTCATCTGCTTTACTATACTCTATCTCTGATAAGCCCTTTTGTTCTAAAAGGTCTATAAGTTGCTTTATTTCTTCAATATTCATTACACCTCCAGATTTATAGCAGGGTCGTATCTTCTGGTTAGTACTTCTTTCCCTCTATCAGAAAGGTATACCATACTCTCTATCCTTATACCACCCCATCCTGGTATATATACGCCTGGTTCAATAGTAAAGATCATACCCGGTTCTAAAACATCCTTTGAACGATACGATATAGACGGCAATTCATGTACATCCAGTCCCACACCATGACCGAGTGCATGACCAAAGTACCTTCCATATCCATGTTTGTCAAGAAACTCCCTTGCTATCTTATCAAGGCTGGATGCCTTTATACCTGATTTTACAGCATCTATAGCCTTATTATGGGCACCAAGCACTGCGTTGTAGACCTCTTTAGATATGTTATCAGGCTTGGTTATAAAAAAGGTATGGGTTTCATCAGAATGATAACCTTTATAGACTGCACCAAAGTCGCAAAGCATTAGCCTTTTGCCCTTCATGGTTACTGTATTGGACGGGATTGCATGTGCATAAGCAGATCGTTCATCAAAGGCAATTACTGTTTCAAATGAGATGTCATCTGCACCTGAGTTTATAAGCTCAAGATTAAGCATGCCAGCCACCTGTTTCTCTGTTAAGGTAGAAGATAGTTTATTTAATAACCGCTGTATACCTGCTTCAGATATTGATGATGCCCTTTTTATACACTCAACCTCATCTATATTCTTGATAGCCCGCGTCTTTAACAGGTAATGTTCTATAAAATATGGTTTAAGGTTATTCAGCTTTGATGTTATGTACATAAAATCTTTATATGACAAACTTGAGCCATCAATCCCTACCCGTTTATATTTTTTTAAGGATCTTTTTAATTCATTTATCGGTTGCCTTGATTCTATTACATCTCCATCAGAAAATAAGCCCCTTGCATATATTGTAAACCTCGGATCAACGAACATCTTTATACCCAGCTGATCTATCAAAAGATACCCCTCTTCATATTCATATCCTGTAAGATAAAATTTGTTTGGTTTTGATATGATTATTGCTGCATCAAGATGCAATCTGTTTAACAATCTTAAAAAATTTCTTATAGGCTGATCCATGAATGCAGGCTTAAAATTATAATGGAGTGTATAAACTAAAATTCCCTGGAAAAGTTAAAAATATTCTTTCTCAGTAAGAATTTTCCTTTTCCTATATTGCCTTCTTTTCTGGAAGCAAGGATAACAAAATAATCCTTATTTATAGCCCTTATGATAAGTACTGTATCCTTGTATTCAATAATAAGCTGCTCTGGCTCGTCAAATCCCAGTGTATGAGAGGTCTCTGCTATCGTTTTGATAAGGTTCATATACTCTACACCAATGTTCTGGAAATCTATAACCTCATCCTCTTTTGTGTATTGTTCAACAACTATTCCATCCAACCCTATTAAAATACCACCAATGCATCCCTCAAAATTATCTACTATTTGTTTAAGTATATCTAAAAAAGCCATTTATCCCCCTTTTTTAATTTTTTCTAACCATGCACTTAATCGCTTCATATTTTCTTTCATTATATCTGATTGTTCTTCCTGAGATACCATTGGTTCGCGTTTTTTCAACTCCTCAAGCTTTTTCTTATTAAGCTCCTCTTGTTCTTTTGCTTCTATAGACTTTTTCACCTTTATCAGTTTAGCCCTTATTACAGGGTTATCAGGCGTTTTCTGCAGGATAGTTTTATATATCTGATAAGCCTTTTCAAGATGGCCTTGCTTTATATAAAGATCCGCCATGGTTACTGTTTGAATATCTTCTCCCTGTAACTCAATTGGTTTTTGAGCTTTAACCTGCCTTTGCTCTTCCTGTACTGTAACAACCTTTTCTTCTTGTTCTTTGAATTCAAAGTCTGTTGATGGCTCTTCCTGTGACTTAATCTGCTCTGTCTCCAATTCTATCTTAAGCTCCTGGACCGCTTGTTCTTCATGTTCTGGTTGTTCTTCATGCCCTGGTTGTTCTTCATGTTTGGGAGGTTCTTCATGTGAAAGTGGTTGTGTAAACTGAGACAGCTCTTCAAAGGCAGACTCCAGCTCTTCTTTTTTAATTTCTTGCCTTTTATCTGTCTCTACCTCTATAAATTCCTGAGGTGTCTCTTGTTCTTCAGATATAAAATATTGCTCTGATTCCTGAGAAGACCCTGGCTGCTCTGCTGACCCTTCTACTTCTTTTTCTCTGGCAGGCTCTGAAGGGGTTTCGTTTAAGGGCTTTTCAAACACAGACTCAAGTTCCTGGTCTACAGAAAGTGATTCTTTAATGGTTACAGAACCGGATTCCTCTATCTTAGCGGTGCTATCAGGCTGTACAGGTTGTACTTCCTGTTTAGCCTGTATATTGTCCTCTTCCATGCCTGGCTGAGCCTCAATTTCAATATGTTGCTCCTGCTTTATCTCTTCTTGCCTCTGCAACTCAGCTGGTGACTCTTGTGGCTTCGTAGCCTGCTCGCCAGCAGTCTTATCCGTTTCTTTTGCCTCTGTTAAACCGGGCTCTTCTGCTATCAGTTGTGAAGCCTCCTGCTTCACCTCCTGTTTGTCTACCTTTGGTGGCTCAGCTGGTTGTTTAGCGCTGTCCGCCTCACCTGGCTTTGGTTTTGAAAGTGTTTCAATAAGATTTTTTGCCTCTTTATCGTCCGGTGACAGAAACAATACTGTCTTTAGTTCCTGTATAGCTGAATTGATATCTGATTTTTTTATATAAATATCAGCAAGAAGCCTATGGGATATAATATTATCCGGGGTAGATTTTATAACCTTTTTGAATTCTTCAACAGCTTTATCTAATTCGCCTTTGTCAAGGTATGCCCTTGCGAGTGCAACCCTTCCACTTACATAGTTTGGATTATACCTTAATCCTTCTGTTGCTACTGCTATTGCTTCATCAAGCAAACCACCCTTTCTATATGCCTCGCTTAGCACAGCAAAAACAGGAGACTTTGGATCCTTGCGCAGGATTTGTATGTGCCTTTCTATTTCAGGAGAAATAATAAATTTGTTTTCTTTTTTATCAGGTTGCTGCTTGTTTTCTTCCATAGTATATTAAAACCACAAGTATATATGAGTGTCAAGAACACATAAAAACTATATACCTGTAATTTATTGATTATCTTTTAAAAAAGATATATTGCACATATTGATATTTATTAAATAATATCGGCAGTTTTTATGAAAAAGACAAGATATAAGAAGCCACTTAAAACATCTATTCTTCCATTAACCAGAAAATTCTATTTAAAGGATAGACAATTTTGTAGAGCAAGCCTTTGTAAAACAAAAGGGCTTTCCTACCTGATGCTTACATTGATTATATGGATGTTTACATGCCTGTATATGTTCTCTGTAAATGCTAAAGCTGGCATTACAACAATAGAACAGGCGGATCAGGTATTTTTAAATTATGATAAGGACATATCCAATATTCAAAAGGCAATAGATCTGTACAATCAGGTTATAAAAGAGAATACAAACGCTAAAATTCTTTCTATAGCCTATGCAAAAATATCTATGGCTTATTTAACTATGGGCGATTTTTCCAGCCTAAACCATACAGACCCTTTAAAGGATTATGAGGCTGGTAAGATAGCTGCACAAAAGGCAATATCACTTGACCCTGAAAATTCTGACGCATACTTCTGGTATGCCGGGAATCTTGGTAGAATGGCACAACTGAAAAACTTTATGGCAGCACTATTTATTTTGCCAGAATTTAAAAAATATCTTGCTAAGGCATACGAACTAAACCCTGATTCACTGTTCGTTTTAGAAGCGTACGCGGAGTTTTACTACCAGCTGCCAAGGCCATTCGGGGGTAGTTATGCAAAATCCATTGAGTTTGCTAAAAAGGCATTGAAGATAGATCCACATTACACCATGCCATACACAACACTTGCCAAGGTATACATAAGTGAAGACAAATATGATATCGCAAAACAGCTATTAGAAAAGGTTATACATTTTAAAGACCCATCTTACCGTGCAGGCTGGATAATGTATGACAAGCCTTTAGCCCAGAAATTGTATAATTCTATAGAAAACAAAAAATAAACCCTGGAATATACCAGAAGGTATTATGTGGTTGTTCAGGATAAAACAAATTAACCCAGAAAATGCATTTAAAAATAAGGAAGTTTGTGCAGTGAGTGAAGGG